>Ga0210077_1000002_pt1 | contig 264872 bp, 271 predicted proteins | sample RushMan_CattailN_5_FD_185556 | JGI IMG/M metagenome (GOLD analysis project Ga0210077, IMG submission 185556) | Wetland microbial communities from San Francisco Bay, California, USA, that impact long-term carbon sequestration -... | ecosystem: Environmental > Aquatic > Marine > Wetlands ...
AAGCGGGTCGATGAGATAGATGTGGTCCGCCACCCTCGCGCCATCCGGAAAGGCCGCGGCGAGCGTGCCGTCGCTGGCGCGTACAACGTTCGTTCCGTCGATCGCGGTCAGCAGCTTGGGCCGGGGCGCCCCGCCGTCGGTCAGCACCCAGACCCGCTCAACGCGGTCCATGTCCTTGCCCTGCGCCACGCGCAGCTGGCGCATGAAATACAGCTTGCGCTCGCAGTAGGCGTCGCAAGCGGCGGTGTCGAACTGCAGCATCACCCACTTCCCGCGCAAGCTCGCAAGCGAGAATGGCTTGCCGTCGAGGCCCCGGAGCCCCCCATCGGGCACCCGCCGCGGCGGCAGCAGCTCGCCGTAGTTACTGGTACGTCCGGGAACCAGGTGGAACCAGTAGGCGGCCCAGGCAAGCACGAACGGCAAGGCGAAAAAAAGCCCGATCAGCAGTAGCTTCAGACGCGCGCGCCTGACGGGTTCAGGAGCCACGGCGGCGCCCCTCCCGATACGAATGAACCAGGAACAGCACGACGGCGAGCGCTGCGAACAGGTACCACTGTAACGCGTAGCTTTCGTTGCGCTCGGCTCCGCTATCCGGTCGCGTCCAGTCTCTCACCAGGCCGTCGGTCGCGGCCGAGCGCTGCTCGACCACGAGCGGCTGCAGCGCGAGGCCGCTGACCCGGCTGAACTCATCCAGCGAGAGGTTCTGCCACACGCGCCCCCGCGGCGCACGGTGCGCAGGCTCGAGCGCGTGCGGGAGGCGGGCCAGGGCGATTCCCTCGATACGCTGCTCGCCAGCCGGAGTCGGAACCTGCGGCAGCACCTCGCGCCGCGGACCGGCCGGCACCCAACCGCGGTCGATCAGCACGTGAAGGGCTCCTCCGGCGAGCCGCAGCGGCGTTACCACTTCATAGCCGACTCGGCCTTGGTGGATCTTGTTGTCGAGGAAGATTGTGTGTTCAGGGACGAACTCGCCCTGCACGATCACGCGCCGGAGCGCAAAGTCCGCCGCCGCAACCGGTCGCGCCGGCAGCTCGAGCGGAGGGCCGTTCAGCGCCGCGTCAACCTTCGCTTCCAGCACCAGCTTTTCCTGCGCCCGGCGCGTCTGCCAGTTGCCCAGCGAAATGAAGGCCGCGCAGCCGGCTGCGGTGAGCGCAATGCCCCACCAGGTTGGGCGGAATCGTCTTGCGGAAATCATGATAGGCATGCGTAGAAGCGAGGGCCCTGTATCCATTAAACTTCCCCCTCCATGCGCTACTTCGTCATCGCCGTTCTCGTCTTGATCATCGCCAGCCTCGGCTCGGCGCTGTTCTTCGTGTTCCACGACCAGAGCGGCTCGGACCGCGCCTTCAAGGCGCTCGCGATCCGCGTCGGCCTGTCGATCCTGCTGTTCCTGTTCTTGATGGCCGGACTCTATTTCGGTTTCATCCACGGCCGGCTGAGCTGAACATTACGGTCCCGGAAAACGGGCCTGAAAAAAAGACGCCGCACCCGGTGCGGCGTTTGAGCTTCTCCTCCGGGGCGCTACGCGGGCGCCTCCCTCCTGGTTATCCGATTCGCGTTCGCCCACCTATAGCAGGTAGACGAAGATAAACAGCCCGAGCCACACCACATCGACGAAGTGCCAGTACCAGGCCACCGCTTCGAAGGCGAAATGGTGATCGGGCTTGAAGTGCCCCCTCAGGCAGCGCACCAGGATCACCGTCAGCATGATCGCTCCAAGCGTCACGTGGAAGCCGTGAAATCCCGTCAGCATGAAGAAGGTCGATCCGTACACGCCGGTGGTGAGCTTGAGGTTCAGCTCCGAATAGGCGTGGCCGTACTCGTGCGCCTGGAAAGCGAGGAACAGCACCCCGAGCGCGACGGTAAAGAACAGGAACAGGCTCAGCATCCCGCGCTTGTTCTCCTTCAGCGCCCAGTGCGCGATCGTCACCGTCACGCCCGAAGACAGCAGCAGCAGCGTGTTGATCGCGGGCAGTCCCCACGCCTCCATGGGCGTGAACTTCTGCGTGAACGCCGGTCCGGCCGAAGGCCAATGAGCGCTGAAGTTCGGCCACAGCAAGGCCTGGCTCTGCAGGCTCGCAAGATCGGGCACCGACAGCACGCGCGTATAGAACAGCGCCCCAAAGAACCCGGCAAAGAACATCACCTCCGAGAAGATGAACCAGCTCATCCCCCAGCGGAACGACACGTCCTCCCACTTGCCGTATTTGCCTGCTTCGGACTCGCCGATCACGGCGCCAAACCAACGGAACAGCATATAGAGAAGGATCATGAAGCCGACCGCGATCGAGATCCATCCTCCGTGGTGCGAGTTGAATACGAACACCGCGCCCGTCGCCATGCAGAAAAGGGCGATCGAGCCCATGATCGGCCAAGGCATCGGCTGCGGCACGTAGTAGTGCTGCCGCTGGGTGGTGGTTGCGGTCTGCGCCATGTTGCTGTCTCCCTGCTTTCGATTTTCCGATTGTTTTCAGCTCACCACGATCCGCACGATCGTGATCAGCGTCAGCACGAACAATGCCGCGAAGACGACGCCCGCGGCGACGAGATAGACCGGGTTCACGGGCTGAGTCTGGCGCTCGTGGTCGGCCTTGCGGCGGACCCCCATCGCGCCGAACAGCACGGTCTTCACCACGTCGAGCAAGCCGGGTCTCATTGGCTCGCTCATCAGCCGAGCAACCAGTACTTGGCGATGATGCCGAGAAAGAACATCAGCGCGATCGTCGCCAGAATCAGGCCGGTCTTCGCGTTGCGGCTCATCGGCTCCCTACTTGAGCACCGGCGGCGTCTCGAACGAGTGATACGGCGCCGGCGTCGGCAGATGCGTCCATTCGAGCGAATCCGCGCCTTCCCATGGCATCTCGGGGGCCTTGTCGCCGCTGCGGATCGTCTTGATCACAATGTACAGGAACAAGAGCTGGGTCAGGCCGAAACCGAAGGCGCCGACCGTGGAAATCTGGTTCCAGGTCTCGAACTGCAGCGGATAGTCGGGGATCCGGCGCGGCATTCCCGCCAGGCCCAGAAAGTGCTGCACGAAGAAGATCATATTGAAGAAAATCATTGACAGCCAGAAATGCCACTTGCCGAGGGTCTCGTCGTACATCTTCCCGGTCCACTTCGGCAGCCAGAAATAGATTCCCGCGAATGCCGAGAACAGCGCGCCCGCCACCATTACGTAGTGGAAGTGCGCCACCACGTAATAGGTGTCCTGCAGCTGGATGTCGACCGGCACCAGGGACAGGACCAGCCCCGAGAACCCCCCCATGGTGAACAGGAACAGGAAGCCGATCGCGAACAGCATCGGCGTCTCGAAGGTCAGCGAGCCCTTCCACATGGTCGCGACCCAGTTGAACACCTTCACCCCGGTCGGGATCGCGATCAGAGTGGTCGCGTACATGAAGAACAGCTGCCCGGTCACCGGCATCCCGGTGGTGTACATATGGTGCGCCCAGACGATGAACGACAGGATCGCGATTGCCGAAGTGGCGTACACCATCGACGCGTAGCCGAAAAGGGGCTTGCGCGAGAACGCCGGGATCACCTGCGAGATTACGCCGAATGCAGGAAGCGCGATGATGTACACCTCGGGGTGGCCGAAGAACCAGAAGATGTGCTGGTACAGCACCGGGTCGCCGCCGCCCGCGGCGTTGAAAAACGAGGTGCCGAAATGGCGGTCGGTGAGCGTCATCGTCACCGCGCCGGCGAGCACGGGCATGGCCGCCACCAGCAAATAGGCGGTGATCAGCCAGGTCCAGCAGAACATCGGCATTTTCATCAGCGTCATGCCGGGCGCCCGCATGTTGAGGATCGTGGTGATGATGTTGATCGACCCCATGATCGAGCTCATCCCCAGCAGGTGCACTGCGAAGATCGTGAAGTCCATCCCCATGCCCTGTTGCACCGTGAGCGGCGCGTACATCGTCCAGCCCACTTCCGGCGCCCCTCCGGGCGTGAAGAACGACAGCACCAGCAGCGACGCCGCGAAAGGCAGGATCCAGAACGACCAGTTGTTCATGCGCGCGAACGCCATGTCCGGCGCGCCGATCTGCATCGGGATCAGCCAGTTCGCGAAGCCGACGAAGGCCGGCATGATCGCGCCGAACACCATGATTAGGCCGTGCATGGTAGTCAGCTGGTTGAAGAGCTCGGGGTTGACAATCTGCAGGCCCGGCTCGAACAGCTCACTGCGGATCACCAGCGCCATCGTGCCGCCGACGAGGAACATGATGAAGCTGAACCACAGGTACATCGTCCCGATGTCCTTGTGGTTGGTGGTCGTGATCCAGCGCATGATGCCGCGGTAGCCGCCGTGCTGATCGTGGTGGCCGTGCTCGTGCGCCTGGCCGTGGGTGTCGAGAACTGCGCTCATCGATGTTCTCCTGATCCTTTGATTCGATTCGTTACTTCGCGGCGGTGTTGATATCGGCGGCCGCGGATTTGTGTTTCTCTTGATCGGCAACCCAGGCCGCGTACTGCGGCTCGGTCACGACTTTGACCACGATCGGCATGAAGCCGTGGTTCTTGCCGCACAGCTCTGCGCACTGTCCCCGGTACGTCCCCGTCTTTTCGGCTTTGAACCAGGTGTCCCGTAAGATGCCCGGGATCGCATCCTGCTTGACGCCGAACGCGGGCACCCACCACGAGTGGATCACGTCGGCCGCGGTCGTGACGATCCGCACCTTCTTGCCCACCGGAACGACCAGCGGATGGTCGACTTCCAGCAAGTAGTGCGCGTCCTTGGGGGCCTGGCCGTCGATCTGCTCCTGCGGCGTCGCCAGCGTGGAAAGGATGTTGATCCCCGCGCCTTCGCCCTTGAGGTATTCATAGCCCCATTTCCATTGGAAGCCGGTCGCCTTGATCGTGAGGTCCGCGTTGGAAGTGTCCTTCTGCGCGATCACTACCTTCGTCACCGGCACCACGATCGCGATGAGGATGATCGCCGGGATCACGGTCCAGAGAATCTCGACCGTCACGTTCTCGTGGAACTGCGCGGCCTTGTGCCCCTTTGACTTGCGGTGGGCGTAAATCGACCAGAACATGAAGCTGAAAACACCCACGAAGATCACTGTCACCAGCAGCATCACGTACTCGTGCACGCTGTGGATGTCCGCCGCGATCGGCGTGACCGGCGGCTGCAGGTTCCATTCCGCGGCCATCGCCGTACCGGAAAGCGCCACGGCGGCCAGGGCTGCCGCCCAGCGTGCGAGTAATTTCGAGTGCGCGACGGAGCGCGTGCCCAGGGGTGCCGACTTGCTTGCCATTGTTACCCTTTCCTGAATCAGATCCGCAATTTCTTCGTCAGCTCGGCCGCAAACTCTACTCGCGCCTCGGCGTCGAGATGGCGGCCGACTTCAACATCCCTGCCCGGCGTGCGCAACAACACGCGCGCGCCATAACCTTCGTCCTTCTCGAGCCGCAATTTCGCGACTCGCGGGTCGAACACGTAGCGGGCCAGCCGCTCCGCCTCCGCAATCTCGACCGTCAGGCGGTCCGCCGAAACCTCGATCCGCTCGAAGTCCGTGGCGTGCCGCGCGTTGACGATGAACGCCGCGCCGAGCGCAAGCACCTCGAGGCCGGCGAACGGAAAGATCAGCCAGGCTCCCGCAAGTGCGAATCCCGTCGCAATGCACAGCGACGCTAGCGCAAGCAGCGCGAACACCCGCAACATCCCCCCCGGGGAAATCGAACAATTGCGCTTGAGCAGCAGGCTTGATCCGCTCGCCTGTTGCTCGAACACCAGTTCACGTCGCGGGAATTCAGAACTCGCCATGCTTCGGAACGCACTCTCGCATCGAATCGGGGTGGCCGAAGCCGCGGTAAATTACCACAGTCACGCTACCATAACAACACGAAAACACGAGATAAATCCTCACCTTTGGCGGGCGCTGCAACTCAACTTTATTTATGGCGCGAAAGTTCCAGCCGCACTACCGCCGGCTCGCCCGCAGCCGCGCGCGGCGCGCCTTTCCATGCATGTCCGTAAACAACCTCGAAAGTCGCCGGGAGCCGATTATCGAGCGATTGAGCCCGCAACGATGCTTGCAAGCGGGCCAGAAAACCCCGACCGGCCAGGCCACGCGGACGGTCTGCACGAACCCCGGTCTGACCGGTAGCGCGCAATTCGGCCAAGAAAGCGTCCGCGTCAGGATACGTAACCGTGATGATTTCCATGTCCATCACCGGCGCGGAGAACCCGGCGGCGACCAGGCGGTCGCCCAAATCGTGCATGTCCATGAAATGGTGCACGCGCTGCCCGCCGGTTGCCGCGCGCAGCTCCTTCAGGGTGTCGGGCCCCAGTGTGCTGAACATGACCAGGCCGTCTTTCGCGAGGACGCGCTGAAACTCGCGCAGTGCGTCGAGCGGTTCTTCGAGCCAGTGCAGCGCCATGTTCGACCACACCAGGCCAACCGACCCGGCGGCGAGCGGCAGATGCTCGAAATCCGCGCACAACGGCAGCGGTCGCGGCCTGCCGAACAGGCGCGATAGGAACCCGCCTCCACGTTGCGCCCGGCGCAGCATCGCCAGCGAGAAATCCAGCGCCACGACCCTGGCTTCGCGATAGCGCTCTGCCAGGCGCCGCGCCTCTCGCGCGGTCCCCGCACCGGCATCGAGGATGCGTCGTGGTGCGATGCGCACATATTCCAGCCGCTCGAGCATGCGTGCACCCACCTCCGCCTCCAGGCGCGCGGCGTCGGCGTAGCCGGCCGCCGCGCGGCCAAAGCGGCGGCGTGCCGCGCGCCGATCGAGCCTTGCGCCCGCGTCAGCCACGCGCGCCGGAGGCGCGCCGCGTGACCGGCTCAAGCGCGCGCTCGATCGCCGCGCTGACGGCGAGCACGCGCCGGTCCGCGAGAGCCACTCCGCATACCGACAGGCCGACGGGCGCCGTCCCCGGTGCGTGGCAAGGCAGGCTCAACGCGCAACCGTCGAGGAAGTTGACCACGCCGACGTTGCGCAGGATGCGCATGTTCCAGCGAAAATAGTCCTCGTCGCTGCGATCCACCTCGTCGATGGTCGGTGCTACGCAGGGGGTGGTCGGCATCAGGAAGGCGTCGAAGGGCTCGAGCAGGGCCTCGACCTCGCGCATGTACGCGGCGCGGAGAAGACCGAGCTCCACGTAGTCCGCCGCACCGACCCCTTTGCCGAGCAGGATGCGCTTGGCCACGCGGGGATCGTACTCGCCGAGTCTGTCCTCCCATCTGCGGTGAATCGCATACGCTTCGGCACCGGCGTATCCCCCGTTACGGAAGTATTCTGCCTGCCGGTCGAAGGCCGCGACCGGCAACTCGCTGAGAACCGCACCGGCGGCCGAAAGGCTGCTCAGCGCGGTCTCGAACGCCTTTTGTACCGGGGGGTCGAGGTCATCGAGCAGGCTTGAGCGCGGCACCAGCAGACGCAGACCTCCGACCGGAAGCTGCGCGAGGGGCGCGTGAGGCTCCGCCGCAAGCACCGCGTCGTAGGCCGCGCAGCATGCCACGGTGTTTGCCAGCGGGCCGATCGAGTCCAGGGTGTAGGAGAGGGGGAATGCGCCCTCGCGCGGAACGCGGCGCGCGGTCGGCTTGAAGCCCGTCACGCCGCACAGGGCAGCCGGCTGGCGCACCGAGCCGCGGGTGTCGCTGCCGAGCGCCATCACGCACATGCCGTCCGCCTGCGCCACCGCGGCGCCCGCGGAGGAACCGCCCGGAACGCGCCCCGTGCGCCGGTCCCACGGGTTGCGCGGGGTCCCGTAGTGGGGATTGAGGCCGGTCGTGCCGAAGGCGAACTCGACCATGTTGGTGCGCCCTACGATCGGTGCACCCGCGGCCCGCAAGCACGCCACCGGCGGCGCGTCCCGCGAAGCGGGAGCGGCGCCTGCAAGCAGCTTCGAGCCGGCGCGCGTGACGTCGCCGCCGACGTCGAACAGATCCTTCACCGACACCGGCAGCCCGTCCACGGGGGAGCGCACGATTCCCGCGGCGCGCAGCCGATCGGCGAGATCCGCCTCTGCGCGGGCGGTATCGGCGTAGACCTTGACGAACGCGCGAGCACCCTCGCCGCGGGTGTCAGCGATGCGCGCAAGCGATTGCTCGACCAGCTCGCGGCTTGACGTGCGGCCTGCGGCGAGGTCTGCCGCCAATCCTGCAACGGTCCACATTTGCGTCGGTTCCTGATTCCTGGGTATGAGTCGATTCTCGCGGCCGCCTCGCGCATGAGTCAAGGCGCACGGCGGGGCGCATAATCGGGCGCATCCGCTCGCCCCATGCTTACACACGCCGCCCGACGCTTTACCAACCTCGTGTTCGGCGGAACCTGCCTGCTGTGCCGCGGCAGCGCGGACAGCACGCGCGGCGAGGGGCTATTGTGCGCGGCGTGCGAGCGCGACCTGCCGCGACTGGACAAGGACGGGCTGTGCCCGCGCTGCGCCCTGCCGTCCGCGGGCGGCGCACTCTGCGGGACCTGCTTAACTGCCCCGCCAAGGTTCGACGCCACCATCGCCGCGCTCGCCTACCGCTTCCCGGCCGACGTGCTGATCCGGGCGCTCAAGTTCCATGGCACGCTTGCGATCGCGGCGCTGCTCGGACGCTTGCTCGCGCAGTGCATTGCGGGCGCGACACAGGTAGACGCGGTGCTGCCGGTGCCGCTGTCGGCGGGGCGCCTGCGCGAACGCGGCTACAACCAGTCGATGGAGATCGCCCGAGGCGTTGCGCGCACGGCCGCACTGAAGCTGGAGCCGTGGCTATGCGAGCGCAATCGCAACACGCCGGCCCAGGTCGACCTGCCCCACGCCCAGCGCGCGCGTAACGTGCTCGGTGCGTTCCGCTGCACGCGCCCGTTGGAGGGCATCACGGTCGCCGTCGTGGACGACGTCATGACCACCGGTGCGACGCTCGACGAGATCGCCGGCGCGCTAAAGGAAGCGGGCGCCGCTCGAGTGGTGAACTGGGTCGCGGCGCGCACCTTCCCGCCCCAATTCCAATGATCGACATCGTCCTCTATACGCCGGAGATACCGCCCAACACCGGCAACGTGATCCGCCTCGCGGCCAATACCGGGGCGCGGCTGCACCTGATCGAGCCGCTCGGGTTTTCGATGGATAACCGCCAGCTCAGGCGGGCGGGGCTCGACTACCACGAACTGGCGAACGTACGGCGGTATGCGGACTGGAACGCGTGCCGCAGCGCGCTCGCCGGACGGCGCCTGTTCGCGCTCACTACCCGCGGCGAGACGCATTACGCGGATGTGCGCTACGCCCCGGACGACGCGTTCGTATTCGGCGCCGAGACGCGGGGCCTGCCCGATGATCTGCTCGCCGGCTTCCCGCAGGAGCGCCGCTTGCGCCTGCCGATGCGTCCCGGCAACCGCAGCCTCAACCTGTCGAATGCAGTCGCTGTAGTGGTCTTCGAAGCCTGGCGCCAGCTCGATTTCAGCGGCGCGCTCTGACCGCCTCGGGCTTCGGATCGCGCGAAAGCAGCAGCTCGGCCGCCGCCTGCGGCGCTAGGCGGCCGGCCAGTACCGCGTTGACGGCGTCGGTGATCGGCATCTCGACGCCGGTGCCAGCGGCGAGCCGGGCCACCTCCTGCGTCGAGCGCACGCCCTCGGCTACATGGCCGAGCGTGCCGAGAATTTCTTCGAGCGACCGCCCGCGCGCGAGCCCGAGCCCGACGCGGCGATTGCGCGACAGGTCCCCGGTGGCGGTGAGGATGAGGTCACCGGCGCCAGCAAGACCCATGAAGGTTTCCGCGGCGCCGCCGAGCGCCACGCCCAAGCGCGAAATTTCGGCCAGCCCGCGTGTAATCAGCGCCGCGCGGGCGTTCTGGCCCAGGCCCAGGCCGTCGCAAATGCCGACCGCGATCGCCATCACGTTCTTCACCGCGCCGCCGATCTCGACTCCAATCAGGTCGGTGCTGTGATACACACGCAGACGGCCGCCGTGCAGGATCGCCGCCGCCTCGCTCGCGAACGTCCCATCCTCCGATGCGAGCGTCAGCGCACATGGCAGTCCGCGCGCGACTTCCAAGGCGAACGACGGGCCGGACAGAGCACCGCAAGGCATCGCCGCGCCGAGTGCTTCGGCGACGATCTGGTGCGGCAGCCGCCCCGTGCCCTGCTCGAAGCCTTTGCAAAGCCAGATCAGCGGCACCGATACGTTCTCGGCGCGCAGCATGCCTAGCAACTGGCGCAGCCCCGCCACCGGCGTGGCGGCAAGCAACAAACCCGCACCCTCTACCGCGCCCGGCAGTGACGAAGCCACCGCAAGTTCCGCCGGCAGCTCGATTTCCCGCAGATAGCGGTCGTTGCGGCGCAGGCGACGGATCGTCTCGGCCTGGACGGGGTCGCGCGCCCAAAGTGACGTCTGCTGCCCGGAGCGGGCGAGCGCTGCGGCGAGGGCAGTGCCCCACGCGCCCGCCCCAAGCACCGTCACGCCGTTCATCGGCAATCCGGCCTCAGGCGGCGCCCCATACCAGCGCAGCGCGGACGTAGCCGCTGGAGCCGTCGTCGTGCTTGACGCGCAGCCACCCCTCTGGCTCCACATCGAGCAGTTCGAGTGCGACGTTCTGCGCCGCGACGAAGGCGATAGGCGAGGCGTCGTCCGGACGCACGTGCACGTTCGCCACTGGCGCGACCACGACCACCATGTGCCGGTCTGACAGTGCGCTTTTCTCGATCCAAGACAGCGCGCCTGTCTGGTCGCGCACCTTGACCCAGGCTTCGAGGTTGACGATGACCTCGAGAGGGTAGTCGCGCGAAACGACGTACAGTGGGGTTGCCGCCGTGGACGGCGCGTCGTACAGCACCGCCACGTCCTGGCCCACGCTGCGGAACTCCGCCGCGTGGGCGGACGCCGCGAAAACAAATGCGGCGATGAGGGCCGCGAAGCGCATCTTACGAGGAGATCTCGATCCGCGAGTCGGGACCGGACTGCTGCTGCGAACGCTGCGCGTAGAGCGCCTCGAACGACACCGGTGCAAGCAATACCGGAGGGAAGCCGCCGCGCGTCACGAGGTCGGAAAGTGTCTCGCGTGCATACGGATAGATGATGGTCGGGCAGCCGATGGCGAGCAGCGGCTCGAGATCGGTTTCCGGCACACCGCGAATCGCGAAAATTCCCGCCTGGACGGCTTCGGCGAGGAAGACCGTGCGCTCGCCTATGCGCGCGGTTACGGTCACCGATACAGTGACCTCGAACGCTCCATCGGCGAACTGCTCGGACCCGTTGTCGATCTGAACCTCGAGCTGCGGCTGCTCGTTCTGCATGAAGACCTGCGGCGCATTCGGGATCTCGAGGGAAAGATCCTTGACGTAGATCTTCTCGATCTGGAAGGTCGGCTGATCGTTGCTCATGAACTCTCCGTAAATGCGGGGACTTCTCAGGACCGCACCGCGTGCAGCAGTTCGTCCAGCTGCCCCGTACGCTCGAGGGCGTAGAGATCGTCGCAGCCGCCGACGTGGCGATCGCCGATCCAGATCTGCGGCACGGTTCGCCGGCCGCTTCGTTGCATCATCTCGCCGCGCCGGGCGGGCTCGAGATCGACCCGGATCTTCTCCAGATCGGCCACCCCCTTTTCCCGCAGCAGCCGCTCGGCCGCATGGCAGTAGGGACAGGTGGCTGTGCCATACATCACTACAGCTGCCAAGTCACTTCTCCACCGGCAGACCAGCCTGCTGCCAGCCCGCGAAGCCGCCCGCGAGATTGTAGACGTTCTCGAAACCGAGCTTCTTCAGGGTCGTCATCGCGGACGACGAGCGGTTGCCTGTCTCGCAACAGACGATCACCGGCTTCGACTTGTATTTCTGAAGCTCTTTCGCGCGCGCCTCCAGCTGGGCAAGCGGAATGTGGCGTGCGCCCACAATGTGGCCCTTCGAAAACTCCGCGTCCTCCCGCACGTCGATCACCGGTGCGTCCTGGCGATTGATCATCTGGGTCGCCTCGAGCGTAGTGGCCCACGGCCCCCCGGTGCCGCGCCGGATCAGCGGCCACAGGAGCATCGCGCCCGAGATAAACGCAATCGCGAATAGCAGCAAATTGTCCTTGACGAACTGGATTGTCATCGCACGCTCATTCCTGCACGACGCCGCAGAACACTTCGCGCATCGTGCCTATCAGCTGCAGCGTGCGTTCGTCGCTCACTCGGTAAAAGACTCGATTCGCGTCCTTGCGCGCGCGCAGAACGCCCTTGTCGCGCAGGATTGCAAGGTGCTGCGAGATGTTCGACTGCGAGGTCCCGACCGCCTCGACGATCTCGTGCACGCCCACTTCGTTGGTCCCCAACACGCACAGGATCTTCAGCCGCAACGGATGGGCGATCGCCTTCAGCGCGCGCGCCGCCTGCTCGATGTGTTCCTGCTTCTCGATTAGATCGAAGACGTCGCGCTTCATGGATGCGATGGCGCGGCACGCAGCCCGCTTAATAAGGAGGAAGACGTATTATAGAATACCTGCGCATTTCAGGCCTTCCCGCGATGCAAGCTGCCACTCACAAGCTAGTCCTCCTGCGCCACGGCGAGTCCGACTGGAACCGCGAGAACCGGTTCACCGGTTGGACCGACGTCGACCTCTCGGCGAAGGGCATCGAGGAGGCCCGCGCCGCGGGCCGGCTGCTGCGCCAGGAAAACTACTGCTTCGACCAGGCGTTCACCTCGGTGCTCAAGCGGGCCATTCGTACGCTATGGTTGGCGCTCGACGAAATGGACCTGATGTGGCTCCCGGTCGAAAAGAGCTGGCGCCTCAACGAGCGCCATTACGGCGCGCTGCAGGGACTGAACAAGGCCGAAACGGCGGCGGAATTCGGCGATCAGCAGGTGCTCGTCTGGCGACGAAGCTACGACACGCCGCCGCCTGCGCTCCAGCCAGGCGATCCGCGCAGTCCTGCCGGCGACCCGCGCTACGCGGAACTCGCGGCGGGAGGGCTGCCCCTGACCGAGTGCCTCAAGGACACCGTGGCGCGGGTACTGCCCTTCTGGGACGACGCGATCGCCCCCGCGATCCGCGCCGACAAGCGGGTCCTGGTGGCCGCCCACGGCAACTCTATGCGCGCACTGGTGAAATACCTGGACCAAATCTCCGAGTCCGACATCGTCGGCCTCAACATCCCGACCGGCATACCGCTGGTGTACGAGCTCGACGACGGGTTGCGGCCTCTCAGGCACTACTATCTCGGAGACCAGGAAGAGGTCGCGCGGCGAATTTCCGCGGTCTCCGCCCAGGGCAAGGCCAAGGCCTGAAGAACGCGCTGCTCGTCTGCGTCGTTTCCGGGGCGCTATCGGCAGGTCCGGCGTACGCCGCGCCGCCGCCGAAAGCGAGCGCCGCCGAGCAGGCCGCGAAGCAGCGTGATCTCGCGGACCTGCGGGCGCACATCAAGCGGCTGACCACCAGGCTGAACCAGAAGATGGCGTCGCGACGCGAGGCACGCGACGCGTTGCGCGACTCCGAGCGCGCCATCTCGGACGCTAACAGGGCATTGGCCGAGCTGGAAAACGAGCGCCAAGCCCTGCAACGGGATTCGAGCGCGCTCGAGGCGCGCGAGCGCGCGCTCAAGACGAAGCTCGCTGAGCAGCAGGACGCCCTCGGTCGCGTCCTCGCGGCCCGGCACGAAAACAACGCGCCCGATGCACTGCGCCTGGTGCTGTCAGGTCAGGATCCAGCAGAGGTGACGCGCAAGCTCTATTACCTCTCGGGCGTGTCGCGCGCGGTCGCCGAGCTGGTCGAGCAGTTCAGATCCGGGCTCGTCGATCTCGCGCAGGTACGCGCCCAGACGCGCCAGAAGGCCGCACGACTGGCCGAGGTGGAAAAGGCTCAGCGAGCGGACCGCGAGCGCATTGTCGCCGAGCGCGCCGAGCGGCGCCGCGTGCTGGCGCGCATTGCGGGCGAAATCCGACATGACAGAAAGGAGATCGGGGCCCTGCGCGCCGACGAGGCGCGCCTGTCCCGCCTGGTTGAGGAAATCGGTCGGGTTCTCGCTGCGCGTCCGAGGGGCTACGCGCACATCGAGCGCGTTCCGGAGCTCGGCTCGGCCAGCGGCGCGTTTGACGAACTGCGCGGCAAGCTGCGCCTGCCGGTGCGCGGGGAACTGACCCGGCGCTTCGGCACTCCAAGGAAAACGGGCGGGACCAGCCTGAAAGGAATATTCATCCGTGCGCCCGAGGGCCGGCCCGTGCGCGCCATCGCCGCGGGGCAGGTCGTTTTCGCGGACTGGATGAGAGGCTTTGGCAACCTGCTTATTATCGACCATGGCGAGGGCTATCTTTCCGTCTATGCCAACAATGAGTCGCTGCTCAAGCAGGTCGGAGACGTCGTGGCGCCGGGCGAACCTGTCGCAACCGTCGGCGCGACGGGTGGCAACCAGGAATCGGGTTTATACTTTGAGCTGCGGCATCTCGGCAAACCATTCGATCCGCTGACGTGGGTCGATCGCAAGTAAATCCAGCCCGGCAGCGGGCCGCGCGGGGAACGGCAAACACTATTATGCGCAGCAAATTTCGGAATTTCGGGCTGGTCCTGATCGGCGTAGTCGCCGGGATCCTGATCAGCCTCAACCTGCAGGCCATCGCCGATCGCGACGCCCACGAACCGCTTCCGGTGGACGAGCTTCGTGCGTTCACCGACGTGTTCGGGGCGATCAAGAAGAATTACGTCGAGCCGGTCGACGACAAGAAGCTGATCACCGGGGCGATCAACGGCATGCTGTCGGATCTCGACCCGCATTCAGCCTACCTCGACAAGGACGCCTACCGGGAGCTGCAGGTCGGAACCCAGGGGCAGTTCGGCGGACTGGGCATCGAGGTCGGCATGGAGGACGGATTCGTCAAGGTGATCTCGCCCATCGAGGACACGCCCGCATTCCGCGCCGGCATCAAGCCCGGGGATCTGATCATCAGGCTCGATCAGACCCCGGTGAAGGGAATGACGCTTAATGACGCCGTCAAGCGCATGCGCGGCAAGCCGAATACGAAGATCACCCTGACGATTGCGCGCAAGGGGGAATCGCAGCCGATCGTGGTGACGCTCACCCGCGCGGTCATTCACGTGCGAAGCGTGAAGTCGAAGATGATCGAGCCCGGCTACGGCTGGATTCGCATATCGCAGTTCCAGGAAGCAACGGCGGAAAGCGTCGCCAAAGCGCTGCAGAAGATGTACAAGCACGGATCCCTCAGGGGGCTGGTACTCGACCTGCGCAACGACCCCGGCGGACTTCTCTACGGCGCGGTGGCGGTGTCCTCCACCTTCCTGCCGGCGGACGACCTCGTCGTTTCCACCGACGGCCGCACCGAGGACGCGAAGAAGAAGTTTTACGCCAATCCGGACGAGCTGCGCGGCGAGAACGACGACTTTCTCAAGGATCTGCCACCGGCGGTCAAGAAGGTACCGATGGTGGTGCTGGTGAACGGTGGTTCGGCATCGGCCTCGGAGATCGTCGCCGGGGCGCTGCAGGATCACAAGCGCGCCACGGTCATGGGAACGCAGACCTTCGGCAAGGGCTCTGTCCAGACGATCATGCCGCTCAACAACGACACGGCGATCAAGCTCACGACCGCGCGCTACTACACGCCCAGCGGCCGCTCGATCCAGCTCAAGGGCATCACACCGGACATGGTCGTCGAGGAACCCGGCGATACCGCGGCGCGCCTGCGCGAGGTCGACCTGCAGCACCACCTGGATAATCCGCAGGATCCGACGCTGCAGGTCAAGAAACCGACGCCGCAGGCGGGCCAGGATGCCGCGGCCGCCAAGCCGGCGCTTACCAAGCCGGTCGAGCTCGGCTCGAAGGATGACTTCCAGCTCAACCAGGCGCTCGCGTTCCTGAAAGGCGAACCGGTGAAGGGTCAGCCGGCGAAAACCGTCGCCCAGGGCAAGCCCGGCAAATAGTCGGACGTTGGACGACGATCAGCTGCTGCGCTACAGCCGGCACATCCTGTTGCCGGAGATCGGCGTCGAGGGCCAGGAGCGGCTGCGCGCGGCGCACGCGCTCGTAATCGGGGCCGGCGGCCTCGGCTGCCCCGCGGCGCTGTACCTCGCCACGAGCGGGATCGGACGGCTGACGATCGCCGACCCGGACCGCGTCGACGTTACCAACCTGCAGCGCCAGATCCTGTATCGCAGCGATGCCGTCGGAGCGGGCAAAGCGGATGCGGCGCGCAAAACGCTCGCCTCGGTCAACCCGGCGGTGACGGTCGTGCCGCTTGCCGAGCGCCTCGAGGGCGATGCGCTCGAGCGCCGGGTTGCGGAGGCCGACGTCGTTCTCGATTGCAGCGACAACTTCGCCACTCGCCATGCCGTGAACCGCGCTTGCGTGCGGCACGCGAGGCCACTCGTGTCGGGCGCGGCGATCCGCTTCGACGGCCAGATCGCGGTATTCGACCTCAGGCAGCGCGAAGCGCCGTGCTACGCATGCCTTTTCCCCGAGGGCGGCGAGACCGAAGAGCTGCGCTGCGCCGTTATGGGCGTGCTCGCGCCGCTTACCGGTGCGGTAGGATCCCTGCAGGCCGTCGAGGCGATCAAGCTGTTGGCGGGCGCGGGCGAATCCCTGAGCGGGCGCCTGCTCATGTTCGATGCCCTGCGCGCCGAGTGGCGCTCGGTACGGGTGCGAAAGGATCCCGCTTGCGCTGTCTGCGCAAGCGCCGCGGCTCACGCAGGCAGATAGGGCCGCTGGGCGGCGAAGCTCTCAGTCGGATTCTTGGCGAACCCGCTTCTGGCGAACAACTGCAGGCTGCCGAGGACATAGCAAAGTAGCGTCCCCGCCTTCGCCCCCGCCTCATTTTCGCTGCCCTGCCCCTGGCTCGCGGCCAGCCGCAGAGCCTGCTTGAGCGTCGCCTCGAAACGGTCGAAGAACTGGTTCATCCGCGCCTGCAGGCGTTCGTGCTCGCCGGTGAGGGCATCGCCGGTCATGACGCGCACCATGCCCGGGTTCTTTTCGGCAAAAGCAAGCAGCATCTCAACCAGCCGCGCGGCCTGCTGGCTGCCGCTTGCTTCGTCCTCCGAGATGCGGTTTGCGAGCGAGAAGACCGTGCTCTCGATGAAATCGATCAGGCCTTCATACATCTGCGCCTTGGAGGCGAAGTGCCTGTAAAGCGCGGCTTCGGAAACGTCTAGCCGGGCGGCCAGCGCGGCGGTCGTGATGCGCTCCCACTTCGGCGCCTCAAGCATTTGCGCGAGGGTCTTCAGGATCTCGAGCCGGCGTTCGCCTTTGGCGCGGGGCATGGGGAGTGCGGGTGGGGAGAGGGCGGGGGCTGTCCGGATTCTAGCCTCAAGCGTACCTGAACACGAGCCGCGGCAGTTCGAGCACCGACTTCACCCTCAGGTCGACGAAGGACAAGCGCCGCCTCTCTCGGCTCACCCAAACCGTCGACATGCCCAGCCGCTTGGCGGTGCGCAGGTTCTCCAGCGAGTCGTCGAGGAATGCGCAACGGTGCGGGTCGAGGTCGTGCTTGCGCAGCAGCAAATGGAAGCCGTGCGCGGCAGGCTTGCCGCGAAAGCGCGCGTCCTCGATGGTGTAGACGGCGTCGAACCAGCGACCGACGCCGATCGCACGCAGCACGCCCTCCACGTAGTGGCGCGGCGCGTTGGAGAACACCAGCTTGCGGCCACCGAGCAGCGCCAGGGCATGGCGCAGGGCATTCTCGTGCACCACCATGTCCGCGAGCTCGGGAAAGCAGTGTGTTTCCGCAAGAAAGCGGCGCGGATCGGTTCCGTAGTGGCGCATCAGGCCGTTCAGTGTTGTGCCATAACGCTCCCAGAAGCCGCGCCGCATCTCGTTCGCTCCCGCCTCATCCAGCCCGAAGTGACGCCTGAGGTAGGCGTTGATCTGCTCGTGCATCGACGGGAATATGCGCGCGCTCGCATCGTGCAGCGTATTGTCCAGATCGAAGATCCATACCCGCCGCGAGGGCGGGAGGCGCGCGATGCGCATTACCTGCTTCGGATCAGCGTGCCGACCCCCTGGTCGGTCAGGACTTCGAGCAGCAATGCGTGTGGCACGCGACCGTCGATGATGTGAACGCTCCTTACGCCGGCACGCGCGGCATCGAGCGCGGAAGCGATTTTCGGCAGCATGCCGCCCGAGAGCGCACCGGACGCCAGCATGGCGTCGATCTCGCGCGGCGTGACCCCGGTCAGCAGCTTGCCCTGCTCGTCCAGCACGCCCGGCGTGTTGGTCAGAAGCACCAGCTTCTCGGCATGCAGCACCTCCGCCAGCTTGCCCGCCACCAGATCGGCGTTGATGTTGTACGACAGGCCGTCGGCACCCACTCCGATCGGAGCCACCACGGGGATGAAGCCTCCCTGCTCGAGGGAGTCGATGACACCAGGGTCGATCGACTCGATCTCCCCCACCTGTCCGATGTCGAGCAGCTCGCTCGGCTTGTCGCGCGAAGGCATCAGCAGCTTCCTGGCGCGGATGAACGCGCCGTCCTGCCCGGTCAGGCCAACCGCCCGGCCGCCCGCCTGGTTGATCATGGTGACGATATCCTTGTTCACCGCGCCGCCCAGCACCATCTCGACCACGTCCATGGTCGCCGCATCGGTCACGCGCATGCCTTGCACGAATTCGCTGCGGATCCCGAGCTGCTTCAACAGCTGCTCGATCTGCGGCCCGCCGCCGTGCACCACCACCGGGTCCATGCCGACCAGCTTCAGAAGTACCACGTCGCGGGCAAAGCTCGCTTGCAGCGCGGCATCGACCATGGCGTTGCCGCCGAACTTCACCACGATGGTCTTGCCGTGGAAGCGGCGGATGTACGGCAGCGCCTCGGCGAGAATGCGCGCCTTAGATGCGGCGTCGGTGGCTTGGGTCATGACGATCCGATTCTACAAAGAAAAAGGGCCGGCGGATGCCGGCCCTTTGGTCACGTTGCCCGTGGTCTCAGTTTATCGCGATCTGCTTGCGCGCCGCGGCCGCCTTCTTGGGCAGCGTCAGCTCGAGCACGCCGTCGCGGAACTTCGCCTCGGCGGCAGCTTCGTCGATTTCCTGCGGCAGCGCGAAGCTTCGGCTCACCTTGCCGAACAGCCGCTCGGAATGCAGCACCCGTTCATCCTCGGCGACCTCCTTCTCGCGCTTCACTTCGGCGCTCAGCGTGACCTGGGCGCCGTCGATGGTGACCTGGATGTCCTCCTTGCGCACGCCGGGCAGCTCGGCGCGTACGGTGTAGGCGCCGTTCTTCTCGGCGACGTCGACCTTCATGCGCAGCAGCTCGGCGCGGGCCTCATCGTACATCGGCCGCACCAGGAAGCCCTTGAACAGGTCGTCGACCAGGTCGTTGAACGGGTCGAATCGGGTAACATTGCTCATACGCGTCTCCTTTGCGGGTAACAGTTCCTGCAAGCCTGAAGATGGGGAGGCGCGGCCGAGTTTCAAGCCCCCCATGCCCCCTTCCAGCGACTTCCAGGCCAAGCTCGAGGGCCAGCGCGCCTACCTGCTGCGCTATGCCACCCTCCAGCTGCGGGACACCGATCGGGCGGAGGACTGCGTGCAGGAGACCCTGCTCGCGGCACTCGCAGGCGAAGCGGGGTTCGGCGGCCGCTCGAACCTGCGCACCTGGCTGACCGGGATCCTGAAGCACAAGATCGTCGACGCCATCCGGCGCTCGAGCCGCGAGCCCGCCATGACGCTCGAGCCCGAGGGTGACGAGTCCGAGTTCGACGCCCTGTTCGACCCGCGCGGCCACTGGGCCGAGGCCCCCTCGGCCTGGGAACGCCCGGACGGCGCCCTCGAGCGGTCCCAGTTTCTCGCCGCGCTCGAGGCTTGCCTTGAGCAGCTGCCGGCGAGGACCGCGCGAGCGTTCATGATGCGCGAGCACATGGGCCTGGAAACTGAAGAGATCTGTAAGGAATTGGGGATCACCGCGACCAACTGCTGGGTGATGTTGTATCGCGCGCGCATGGCGCTGCGTCTGTGCCTGGAGCAAACCTGGAAATGAAGATGATGCTGCCGTGCAAGGAAGTGACGCACCTGGTTTCGCAGGGCCTCGATCGCAGGCTCGGCTTCGGCGAGCGGGTCGCGCTGCGCGTTCACTTCGCAATCTGCGGTGGCTGCAGAAACTTCGACCGCCAGATGAAGCTCCTGCGCGAGGCGGTGCGGCAGCTCGGCGAGGCCGACGGTCCGCGCGGGGCCGGTTCTCAGAGCACGTAACGCGCCAGGTCCTCGTTCCGCGCAAGCTCGGCGAGACGGGACTCGACATAGACGGCGTCCACGGTGATCGTTTCCGCGCCGCGCTTGCCGGCCTCGAACGAAATCTCCTCCAGCAGCTTTTCGAGCACGGTGTAGAGCCGCCGCGCACCGATATTCTCCGTCTTCTCGTTCACCTGGAAGGCAATCTCGGCCAGCCGTCTGACCCCCTCCGAGCTGAACTCGAGTGTCACGCCCTCGGTCTCGAGCAGTGCCTGGTACTGCTTGACCAAGCTCGCGTCGGTCGAGGTGAGGATCTGCTCGAAATCGTCCACCGACAGCGAATCGAGCTCGACCCGGATCGGCAGCCGACCCTGCAGCTCGGGTATCAGGTCCGACGGCTTGGCCAGGTGAAACGCGCCGGAGGCGATGAACAGGATGTGGTCGGTCTTGACCATGCCGTACTTGGTCGCGACCGTGGTGCCCTCCACCAGCGGCAGGAGGTCGCGCTGCACGCCCTGGCGCGAAACGTCCGCGCCACCCAGCTCGCTACGGCTGGCGACCTTGTCGATCTCGTCGAGGAAGACGATTCCGTTCTGCTCCGCATTGGCGAGCGCTTTCGCCTTCAGGTCGTCGTCGTTCACCAGTCTCGCGGCTTCCTCGTCCGTCAGCAGCTGCAGCGCCTCGCGGATTTGCAGCTTACGCAACTTTCTGCGCCCCCCGGAGAGGTTCTGGAACATGCCCTGGATCTGCGAGGTAAGCTCCTCCATCCCCGGTGGCGCGAGAATCTCCATCTGCTGGGCGCCGGCGGCGAGCTCGAGCTCGATTTCCTTGTCGTCGAGCTCGCCCTCGCGAAGCTTTTTGCGGAACTTCTGGCGCGTCGAGCTCTCCTCGGCCTCTACTCCGCGCGCGGGCGGCAGCAGCGCGTCCAGCACTCTCTCCTCCGCCGCGTCCTGAGCGCGCGCGCGCACCGCACGCATCGCCAGCTCGCGCGTTTCCTTGATGCTGATCTCGACCAAGTCGCGCACGATGGTATCGACATCGCGCCCCACGTAGCCGACCTCGGTGAACTTCGTCGCCTCGACCTTGATGAACGGCGCCCCCGCAAGACGAGCCAGGCGGCGCGCGATCTCGGTCTTGCCCACCCCGGTCGGTCCAATCATCAGGATGTTCTTGGGCGTGATCTCCTGGCGCAGCGGCTCGGCGACCTGCTGCCTGCGCCAGCGGTTCCTGAGCGCGATCGCCACCGCGCGCTTGGCCTGCGCTTGGCCCACGATGTGCTTTTCAAGCTCGTGGACGATCTCCTGCGGAGTCATCTGGGTCACTCGAGCACCTCGATGACGCGCTGATTGTTGGTGTAGATGCACAGGTCGGCCGCGATCGCGAGCGACTTGTCGACGATCTCGCGCACCCCGAGCCCGGTGTTCTCCAGCAGCGCCCGCGCAGCGCTCTGCGCATAGGGGCCACCCGAGCCGATGGCGACGATCCCCTGCTCGGGCTCGAGCACGTCGCCCATGCCGGTAATGATCAGCGAGTGCTCGCGATCCGCGACGGCGAGCATCGCTTCGAGCCGCCGCAGGATCCTGTCGGTGCGCCAGTCCTTCGCGAGCTCGACTGCCGATCGAAGGACATTGCCCTGGTGCTTATCGAGCTTCGCCTCGAAGCGCTCGAAAAGCGTGAAAGCGTCGGCGGTCCCGCCCGCGAAGCCCGCCAAGATGCGTTCGTTGTACAGCCGCCGCACCTTGCGCGCGCCCGCCTTCAGCACAATGTTGCCGAGGGTCACCTGGCCGTCGCCACCCAAGGCAACATCGGCACCGCGGCGGACGGAGAGGATAGTTGTACCGTGCAGCTGTTCCATGCCCGCGCCGCTCACTGTGCCAAGCACTGCTCCAAGCCAGCCACAAAAAGGTCCTTCGGCAGCTTCTTGCCGATGAACACCAGCACCGACCGCTTCTTCTCGCCCTTGCCCCAGGGCTTGCCGAGATCGCCGCCCATCATCATGTGCACGCCCTGGAACACTACGCGCCGCGCGTTGCCTTTCATCCACAGCACTCCCTTGTAGCGCAGCAGGTCCGGCCCGTAGACCTGGATCATGCCCGACAGGAACTGCTCCAACTTGTCGCCGTCGAAAGCTTTGTTGGAGCGGAAAACGAACGACTCGACCTCGTCGTGATGCTCGTGGTGGATGTCGGTCAGGAATTCCGGGTCGAGATCGAGGATCGCGTTCAGGTTGAATCCGCGAATGTCGAGCACCTCCTCGAGCGGCGCCTCGCCGAAATTCACCTTCTTGATCGGTGCGCGTGGATTCATCAGGCGGATACGCTCGGAAAGTTTCTTGACCTCGTCGTCTTCGACCAGGTCGGTCTTGGACATCAGGATCCGATCGGCGAATCCGACCTGCTCCTGCGCCTCGTGAAAGTCATCGAGCTGCTTGCCGGCATGCTTGGCATCGACCACGGTGATGATCGAATCGAGGAGGTAGTAATTTCCGATTTCCTCGTCGGTGAAGAAGGTCTGCGCCACCGGCCCGGGATCGGCCATGCCGGTGGTCTCGATCACCACGCGGTCGAATTTGAGCGCGCCCTGGCTGCGCCTGTCCTTCAGCTCGCCCAGGATCCGGATCAGATCGCCCCGCACGGTGCAGCAGATGCAGCCGTTGTTCATCTCCACGATCTGCTCGTTGCTGCTCTCAATGATGTCGTTGTCGACTCCGACCTCGCCGAACTCGTTCTCGATCACCGCGACGCGGTGGCCGTGATCTTCCTTGAGGATGCGATTCAGCAGCGTCGTCTTGCCGCTGCCCAGGAATCCCGTGAGGATCGTCACGGGAACCATGTTTTCCTGCTGCATGATGACTCCTTCCGAAGGGCTGGATTCTACCGCCTGCCGCCGAGGTGCGGAGTCACCCCTCTGGCAGCAAGGAGATCGGGTTCAAGCTCGGAGATACGGCGCGAGCCAGCCCAGGCCCGCGCTGGTTTCGCCTTGCGGGCGGTACTCGCACCCAACCCAGCCGTCGTAGCCGAGCTGATCCATGAGAGCGAACAGATACGGATAGTTGACCTCGCCGACGTCAGGCTCATGCCGCTCGGGCACACCGGCGATCTGGATGTGGCCGACGCCGGCGAAATGCTGCTTGAGCCTCGTGGCCAGGTCACCCTCGACGATCTGGCAGTGATAGAAGTCCATCTGCACCTTGACGCTGGACTTTCCCGTCTCGGCGCAGATCGCATGCGCCTCGGCCTGGGTATTCAGGTAGAAGCCGGGAATGTCGCGCGTGTTAATCGGCTCGATCACGCAGGTGATGCCGAGAGACGCCGCCTGATCGGCGGCCCAGGCGAGATTCTTCACGTAGGTGTCGTGGTGAGGCGCGCGCTCGGCGCCGGGCGCGATGAGCCCCGCCATCACGTGCAGCCGCGTGTTGCCGAGCACGCGCGCGTAGGCGAGTGCCTGATCGAATGAGCGCCGAAACCCGTCCTCGCGACCCGGCAGGGAAGCCATGCCGCGCTCGCCCTTGCTCCAGTCGCCCGGCGGCGCATTGAACAGCGCCTGCGTGAGGCCGCTGCCGGTCAGCCGCGCCTTGATCTCGGCCGGCGGATAGTCGTAGGGAAACAGGAACTCGACCCCCTTGAAGCCGTCCGTCGCCGCGGCGGCGAAGCGGTCGAGGAAGTCGTGCTCCTGGTACATCATCGAGAGATTCGCGGCGAATTTCGGCATGGCGCGCCTCCTACTTGATCGGGTATCGGGTCCTGATTTCGTCGACCTGCGCCCCGGTGAGCGTCCTGAGACGCCGCCCGGCAAGCAGGAGGTACAGCTTCGCTGTCGCTTCGAGCTCTTCCGCGGCGTCGGCCGCCGCGGCGAGGCTGGAACCGCCCACCACCGGGCCATGATTGGCGAGCAGCAGCGCATGGTGCTTGCCGGCGAAGCGGCGCACGGCATCGGCGAGCTTGAGGTCGCCCGGGGCGAAGTACGGCACGAGCGGCAGGCGGCCGACGCGCATCACGTAATACGCGGTGATCGGAGGCAGCACGTCTTCCGGATCGACGTCCTCTAGCACCGAAACGGCCACCGAATGGGTCGCGTGCAGATGCACCACCGCGGCATTGCCCGGCCGCTCCTGGTACATGGCGAGGTGCAGGAAGTTCTCTTTCGAGGGCGCATCGCCGGAAATGAGCCGACCCTGCCAGTCGAGCTTGGCCAGGCGCGCCGGGTCGAGGTTGCCAAGGTTCGACCCCGTCGGCGTGATCAGCCACCCGTCATCGAGCTTCGCGCTGATGTTGCCGGTGCTGCCGTGCGTCAGGCCACGCACGAAGATCGAGCGCCCGAGCTCGCAGATGTCCTCGCGCATACGGCTTTCGCTCATGACAGCATCTCCAGCGCCCTGGCAAAGAAATCGGTCGCCCCGAAGTTCCCCGATTTGAGCGCGAGCGCGATCGCGGGTTCTCCGGCCGAGAGCGTCCACGGCACGCCCGGATCGATCTGCGGCCCGATGCGCAATGCCTTGATGCCGAGGCGGTTGACCACCGCGCCCGCGGTTTCGCCGCCCGCGACGATGAGCTTGCGCGCACCGAGCTCGACCATGCCGTGCGCCACTGCCGCCAGAGCCTGCTCGATGATCCGGCCGGCTTGCTCCGGTCCGAGCCCGGCCTGAATGGCCTTCACCTCTTCCGGCGAGCTCGTCGCAAAGACGAGCACGGGCTCGCGCGCGATCCGCGCACGAGCCCAATCTAGCGCCGCCTGCACCTGCGCCTCGCCGGCAGCGAGCTTGCGGGCGTCGATCCGGAAAGCCGGCCGCGCCTTCTTCCACTCCGCCACCTGCGCGTTGGTCGCGACCGAGCAGCTGCCGGAGACGATCGCTGCGTAGCCGTCGATCCGCGGCAGGCGCGCCGCCTCGCCCGCGTGCTCCAGCTGCCCCGCATTGCGGAAATTGGCCGGCAACCCGAGCGCGACCCCGGAGCCGGCCGTGACCAATGGCATGTCGGCACAGGCCGCGCCGATCGTATCGAGGTCGGCGTTGGAGACGGCATCGACCACCGCAATCCCGCAGCCATCGTGCCGCAAGGCGGCGAAGCACTCCCGCAGCGCGGCAGCGCCTCTGGCCACCGTGTCGTATCGCGCGAGACCGACTTTATGCCGGGTTTGGGCCTGCAGCACGCGCACCAGATTGGCATCTTTCATCGGCGTAAGCGGATGATCCTTCATTCCCGATTCGCTCAACAACACGTCGCCGACGTACAAGTAGCCGCGAAAGATCGTGCGCCCGTTCTCCGGAAACGCAGGGCAGGCGATGGTGAAGGAGGTGCCGAGAGCCTGCATGAGCGCATCGATCACCGGGCCGATGTTGCCCCTGGGCGTCGAGTCGAACGTGGAGCAGTACTTGAAATAGAACTGCCGGCAGCCGTTGGCCCTGAGCCACGTAAGCGCCGCGAGCGACTGCTCGACCGCGTCCTCTGGCGCGATGGTGCGCGACTTGAGGGCAACCACCACGGCGTCGGCGTCGGGTGCGGGTCCCTGCGGCACGCCGATGATCTGGATGCAGCGCATGCCCCCTCCGACGAGCATGTTCGCAAGGTCGGTCGCGCCGGTGAAGTCGTCGGCAATGCAGCCCAGTAACATGGTCGCCTGTCAGTAGTGGATGAAAACGTTCCCCGGGACCGCGCCCTCTTCTACTCGCCGGCCTCGGGCAGGGAAATGCGGGTGAGCGCCGCGAACATCTTGATCACGGCAGAATCGTCCTCGCCGCCGTGGCCGTGGGCCGAGGTCGCGAGGTACATCTGATGCGCGGCCGCCGTCAACGGCAGCGGGAAGGTGAGCTTTCTCGCGGCGTCGAGCACGATGCCCAGGTCCTTGACGAAGATGTTGACCGCCGACAGCGGAGTGTAGTCGCCCGCCAGAATGTGGGGCACCCGATTCTGGAACATCCAGGACGATCCAGCGCTGTTGGAGATCACTTCGTAAAGCGTGGCCGGGTCGGCGCCGGCCTTGATCCCCAAGGCCATCGCCTCAGCGGCCGCAGCGATGTGCACCCCCGCCAGCAGCTGGTTGATCATCTTGACCGTTGATCCGGGGCCGACTTCGTCGCCCAGGCGATAGACTTTTTGCGCAATCGCCGCCAGAACCTTTTCGACCTTGGCGAACGCCGCAGGAGCACCCGATCCCATGATCGTCATCTGGCCACGCGCCGCCTTGGCGGCGCCTCCCGATACCGGCGCATCGAGCATCTCGATGCGCCGCTCGGCAAGACGCCTTGCAAGAGAGCGCGCGAATTCCGGAGCGACCGTCACGCTCATGATGACCACGCTGCCCGGCGTCAGGGCTTCGACGGCGCCACCCGGGCCGAACAGCACGCTCTCGGCCTGGTCCGAATTGACGACCAGCACGACCACCGCGGCACAACCCTTCGCCATCTCGGCTCCAATTGCGAAGGCTTGCGCGCCGTCCCTGGCAAAGGCAGCGCGCACATCGGGCCGCGTATCGCACACCCGCACGGTAAAGCCCGCGCGCAGCAGCGAGCGGGCCACGCCGCCGCCCATCGCCCCCAGACCGATCACACCGACAGCGCTTCCGGACATTTCGCTTTGCTCCGAGATAGAAATCACCGAATGCGGGCGAGCCCCCGCATCGCTCAGTTTCTCGCGATGAGCAATCCCTTCAGGTAATCGCCCTCGGGAAACTCGAGCGCGACCGGATGGTCGGCGGCGGCGCCGAAGCGCTCGAGGATCTTGCCGGCGACCCCGGCGTCGACCGCGGCGCCGGCGACGATCGACTGAAACATCTCCGCCGACACGCCGCCGGAACAGGAGAAGGTCGCCAGCATCCCGCCCGGCGCGAGCAGCTTGAAGGCGAGCAGGTTTATGTCCTTGTAGGCACGGGCAGCGTTCTTCGCCTGCGCCGCGGTGGGCGCGAACTTCGGCGGATCGAGTATCACCAGTCCGAAGCGCGCGCCGCGGTCGCGTAGTCCGCGCAGGTGCACGAACACGTCGGCCTTCACGAACTCGGCCCGCGCTGTGTCGAGCTGGTTGGCGGCGAGGTTATCGCGCGCGACGGCGAGTGCGGGGGCCGAGCTTTCGAGCGCCAGCACGCGCTTGGCGCCGCCGGCGAGCGCGGCGAGCGCAAATCCTCCTGTATAGCAGAAGCCGTCCAGCACCTCGCGCCCCATGGCGAGCGCGCGCACGCGCTGGCGGTTGTCTCGCTGGTCCAGAAAGAACCCGGTCTTCTGTCCCTGCTCGACGTCGACGTGGAAGGTCAGCCCATGCTCGACAATCGCGCAGCGCGCTGCGGTACGGTCGCCGCGCGCGAAGCCGGTCCGCGGTTCGAGCCCCTCAAGCGCACGCACGTCGGCGTCCGATCGCTCGTAGACGGCCTCGCATCCGGTCAGCTCGGCAAGCACGTCGAGAATCGCTTCGCGCCAGCGCTCGGCGCCGGCCGACAGGAATTGGGCCACCAGTACATCACCGTAGCGGTCGACCACCAACCCCGGTACGCCGTCGGACTCGCCGTGAACCAGGCGCATAGCGTTGGTGTGCCGCGCGGCCGGCAGCTCGGCGCGCAGCGCGAGCGCGCTCGCAACCCGCGCGCGCAGGAATGCGGGGTCGATGCGCGCGCCCGGGTCGAAGCTCCACACTCGCGCACGGATCTGCGAATGCGGGCTGTAGGCCGCAAGCGCCAGCGGCTGGCCGGAGGCGGATGCGACCTCTACCGTATCGCCGAGCTGCGGCTCGCCCTCGACGCGCGCGATCGCGCCCGAGAACAGCCACGGATGCCGTCGCTTGAGCGACCGGTCGCGGCCCGGCTTCAGAAAAAGGCGCATTGGGAGCATCCTACTTCCTGCGCGCGCGGGGGTGGGCCGCGTCGTAGACCTTCGCCAGCGACTGAAAATCCAGGTGCGTGTACACCTGCGTGCTCGAGATGCTCGAGTGCCCCAGCATTTCCTGAACCGCGCGCAGATCCTGCGACGACTGCAGAACGTGAGTCGCGAACGAATGGCGCAGCATGTGTGGATGCAGCGGCGCTGCGAGCCCCTGGCGCCGCGCCCAGGTCGCCAGCCGTGCGCGCACTGTTCCCGGGGCGATGCGGGCGCCGCGCGCGCCGACGAACAGCGCGCGCTCCTGCGGCGCGGCGAGCTGCGCCCGCGCCGAGAGCCATTGCGCCAGCGTCTCGCGCGCCCTGGCGCCGACCGGGACCGTGCGCGTCTTGCCGCCCTTGCCGGTCACCGTGACCTCGCCCGCGGCGAGGTCGAGACGCCCTCCGTCCAGGTCCAGCCCGACCAGCTCGGCCAGGCGCAGGCCGGACGAGTACATCAGCTCGAACATCGCCCGGTCGCGCAACAGGGCCGGTGAGTCGGGTTGCGCCACCTCGAACAGGCGCTGCGCGGCCTCGACCGACAGGGCTTTAGGCAGTGTCCTGGCCGCCTTCGGGGCGCGCACGCCCTGGCAGGGGTTGGACCGAAAATCGCGGTGCCGCGCGAGCCAGCGATACAGCCCGCGCCAGGCCGACAGCGTGCCCGCGAGCGAACGGCCCGACAGCCCCGCGCCGTGCAGCTGCGCCAGGTAACGGCGAACCTGGATGCCGTCGATCTGCGCAAGGCGCCTGCCCTGCGCCAGCCGCAGCAGCACGGCAAGATCGCGCGCGTAGTTGTTGAGTGTGCCGGAAGCGAGCCGGCGCTGATGCCTCAGCGCCTCGAGGTGCTCGCGCACCAGCGCGGCGTCGGGATGCGTGGCGGGCAGATCTTCTGCCACGCGGAGCGCCTTTGCGCGCGCTACAGCCGCGCCGCCACGCCGGCGGCGCACAGCTCGCCGATGCGGCGCAGGTAAATGGTCCCCATTTCGGGGAAGAAACGCTTCGGGTCCTCGCTGCCGAGCGCTAGCAACCCGAACACCGAAGGTTGCCCGAGCGGAACCAGCGCCATCGAGTGCAGATGCTCGGCCGCCTCGCCGAACCACTCCAGGTAGGGGTTGTCGGCGATCGCCGCGCATTGCGGTGAGCCCATGGCCTCGGCGTGCTGGCGCTGCGCCTCGGTCACCATCTGCGACTCCGCGAAATCGACCGGCACGGACTTGCCCCAGACGCGCATCGCCAGGTGCGGCACCGCGAAATCCTCTCCAAGATGAAAGTAGAGCGCGTGCGTCAGCGCCGGGAAGTCGCGCGCGCCGACCAGCGCGACCGCCAGGCGATGCACCTTCTCGCTGATGGCGTCGTTCTCTTCGCCAAATTGAATCAGCTCGCCGAGCTTGCTTTCGAGCAGCTTCACCTTCTCGCGCAACGTGATGGTCTGGCGCTCGGCGAGCGAAATCGCACGGCCGCCGTAGGGGTGCGGAACGCTGATCGACTCGAAAAGCTCGGGGTGCTGGTCGAAGAACTGCGGGTGGGTCTTGAGAAATTGCGCGACTTCTTCTGCGTTCATGGTGACTCGTCCAGGTCGATCGAACCCTCAAAGACGCTGTGCGCCGGGCCTTTCATCCAGACGGCATTGTCGCCGCCCTGCCAAGCCACGGTCAACGTTCCGCCGGGTGCGTCCACGCGCACCGGCGACTCGAGCAGGCCGCGCGCGATACCCGACACCGTGGCGGCGCAGGCGCCGGTGCCGCAGGCGAGCGTCTCGCCTGCGCCTCGTTCCCAGACCCGCAGCGTGATCCGGTGCCGATCGCGAATCTGCATATATCCGGCATTGACGCGGCTGGGAAAGCGCGCATGGTGCTCAAGCAGCGGGCCCTGCGTAGTCACCGGCGCGCGCTCGATGTCATCGACCAGCTGCACTGCGTGTGGGTTGCCCATCGACAGCAGCGCCAGCTCGACCCTCGCGCCGCCGACCTCGAGCGGCTGCACCAGCGGCGACTCGAGCGCCGGAGGGCCCATGTCGACGCTGACCTCGCCGTCTTCCTCGAGGCGCGGCGCAATGAGACCGCCGAGGGTCTCCACCCGGATCTCGCGCTTTGCTGTCAGTCCCTTCTCGTGGACGTAGCGCACGAAGCACCGCGCGCCGTTGCCGCACTGCTCGACCTCGCCGCCGTCGGCATTGAAGATCCGATAGCGAAAGTCGGCGTCCGGGCGCGTGCTTTGCCCGACCACCAAAATCTGGTCGCAGCCGATCCCGAAATGCCGGTCGGCAAGACGGCGCAGCTGTGCCGGAGTGAGCGCGAAGGGCGAATCGGTCGCGTCGAGCACGACAAAATCGTTGCCCGCCCCCTCCATCTTGGTGAAATCGACGCGCATCACGCCGCCCGCATCAGGCGGTGGTACTCGACCGAAATGCAGCGGTCCATCGCCACGAACATCCCCGCCGCCCGCGCACGTTCGGCGGCGTCCTCGTTGACGATGCCGAGCTGGATCCAGATGGCCGTCACCTTGAGCGCGATGCACTGCTCGACGATCGGCCCGACGTCCCGGGCGGCGCGAAATACGTTTACCAGGTCGACCTCCTCCGGAACGGCGGCCAGGGACGGATAGGCCTTCTCGCCGAGCACCTCGCTCACCGCCGGCCGCACCGGGATCACGCGATAGCCCCACGCCTTGAGCCGGCGGGCGATGCGGTGGCTCGGGCGCTCGGGCCTGGGCGACAGCCCCACCACGGCGATGGTTCTTGCTCGCGCCAGCAGCGCACGCATGTCTTGGTCCGAAGGATTGTGGAACACGAGCCGCAATTCTATGCGTAAAAGCGCGGCTCCCCCTCGGGCCGCGTCTTGAAGCGCTTGTGCATCCAGTAATACTGTTCCGGCGCCTCGAGTACCCGGCGCTCGATGTAGGCGTTCATGCGCAGCGTGTCCGCGTCCACGTCGCCGGTCGGAAAATCGCTCCAGGGCGCCCCAATCGACACCACGTAGCCGGCGCCATCCGGCAGCATCCGCGTCACGCATGGCAGCACTTTCGCCCCGGTCACGCGCGCAATGCGCGCGAGTCCCGGCATGGTGGCCGCCGGCACGCCGAAGAAGGGCATGAACAGCGCCCCCCGCGGCCCGTAGTCCATATCCGGGAGGTAGTACAGCGGGCGACCGTCGCGCATCGGCCCGAGCACCGCGCGGATGCCGTCTTGCCGCGAGACCAGCTTCTGGTGACCGAAGCGCGTTCGCCCATCGAGCAGGCGCGCGGACAGGCGCGCGTTCTTCTGCTGCGCATACATACTCACCATGTCGATCTCGCAGGCGAGCCGCGCAAATCCGGCGTCCAGGCCGACGAAGTGCGGCACGAACAAGATCGCCGGCGAGCCGCCGAGCGCGCGCAGGTGCTCCAGACCCTCGACCTGTATCAGCTGCTCGAGGCGGCTGCGCGGCGCCCACCACAGCAGCGCGTGGTCGAGGAAGCTGCGACACCAGGCCCTGAAGTGCGCTCGCGCCAGGCGCTCGCGCTCGGCGCCGGCCATCCAAGGGAAGCACTTGGCGAGGTTCACGCGCGTCACCTTGCGCCGTTCGGCGACCAGCCGGTACGCGAGCGGCCCGAGCGCGTTTCCGACCGCGGCCAGCGTCCGATTCGGCAACAGGTGCAGCAGCCACATCACGGCGAACAGCGCCCGGATCACGTGCCGGCTCCCGGCGGCGGCGGCGCGCGGCGCGGCCGCTTGTAGCGGTTGTAGCCCCAGAGGTACTGCTGCGGACATTCGCGCACCAACTCCTCGAGCGCGCGGTTGACGCGCCGCGCATCCGATTCGCCGGCTTGCGCCGAAGGCAGCGGTCGCAGATGCACGACGTATCCCTCGCCGCGCGGCAGGCGCTCACCGAAGGCGAGCAAGGTGACGCTGCCCGGCCGGCCGGCGAGCCGGCCGGCGAGCGTCATCGTGTACGCGGGCCGGCCGAAGAAATCCACCCACTCCCCCTCACCCTCGCTCGGCACCTGGTCCGGCAGCACACCAACCGACTCCTTTTGTTTGAGTGCGCCGAGCAGCTCGCGCACGCCGGCGTAATCCGGCGTCGCGAGGCGCAGGTTAGGTCCCGCGCGACCGTGCTCGATCAACTTCTGCACAAAGCGCAGCTTCGGAGGCCGGTACAGTACAGTGATCGGGAAGCGCTCGGCCGCGACTTTCGCGGTGATCTCGAAGCAGCCATGGTGCGGCGTGAGGAACACGATGCCCAGGCCCTGCTTACGCGCGTCCTCGATCAACTGCTCGCCATCGATCCGCTTCACCCAGCGCAGAACGTCGGCTCGCCGTCGCAGCCAGATTGCGGGCAGTTCAAGGACGCCTTTGCCTGCCGAGGTGACGGCGGCGCGGCGCGTCGCCGCGTCCCGGTAGCCGGCCTGTGCGAGGTTTTCGTGCAGGTGACGACGATATGTCGGCGAGGCCGCGTACGCCACCCAGCCGAGCAGCGCCCCCGCCGCGTGCAGCAGAGGCAGCGGCAGCGCGGCAAGCAGGCGCATCAATAACAGCATCGCCCTTTGCGCATCGCGTCGATCTCCCGGGTGCTATGGGAAGCGATCAATCTTTGGTATCCTTGCGGGCTCTCCGCAACCTGCTCGCCGCATGCTCATTGCGGCGGCCACAACACTCGAGGCGCAAAGAACATGAGCGAATTCCTCTTTACTTCGGAGTCGGTCTCCGAGGGCCACCCGGACAAGGTCGCCGACCAGATCTCCGATGCCGTACTTGACGCGATTCTAGCGAAAGACACCCGTGCGCGCGTCGCGGCGGAGACGATGGTCACGACGGGCCTGGTGGTGATGGCCGGCGAGATCACAACCGTTACCACCGACATCGACTTCCAGCAAGTTGCCCGCGACACCATCAAGGGCATCGGCTACGACAACACCGAATACGGCATCGACTACAAGGGTTGTGCCGTAATGGTGTGCTACGACAAGCAATCGCCCGACATCGCGCAAGGCGTGGACGAAGGCAAGGGAATCGACCTCGACCAGGGCGCCGGCGACCAGGGCCTGATGTTCGGCTACGCCTGCGACGAGACGCCGCAGCTGATGCCGCTGCCGATCCACCTATCGCACCGCCTGGTCGAGCGCCAGGCCGAACTGCGCCGAGACGGCCGCCTGCCGTGGCTGCGCCCGGACGCGAAGTCGCAGGTGACGATCAAGTACGCCAACGGCAAGCCCCAGGCGATCGACACAGTCGTGCTGTCGACGCAGCACGCGCCCGACGTTACCCACGAGCAGCTTGCCGAAGGCGTAATCGAGGAAATCATCAAACCGGTACTGCCGAAGGAACTGGTCAAGGGGGACGTGAAATACCTGGTCAACCCGACCGGACGCTTCGTGGTCGGCGGCCCGCACGGCGATTGCGGTCTCACCGGACGCAAGATCATCGTCGATACCTACGGCGGCGCGGCGCCGCACGGCGGCGGCGCATTCTCCGGCAAGGACCCTTCCAAGGTCGACCGTTCGGCCGCCTATGCCGCACGCTACGTGGCGAAGAACGTGGTTGCCGCAGGCCTGGCCTCGAAATGCCTGGTGCAGGTGGCCTACGCGATCGGCGTGGCCAAGCCGGTGTCGGTGATGGTCAGCACCTACGGTACCGGCAAGATGTCCGACGAGGCGCTTTCCAAGCTGGTGGCGACGACCTTCGACCTGCGGCCCAAGGCGATCATCCAGACGCTCAATCTGCTGCGGCCGATCTATAAGAAAACAGCGGCCTACGGGCATTTCGGGCGCGAAGAGCCGGAGTTCACGTGGGAAGCGACCGACAAGGCGCTGGCCCTCAAGCAAGCCGCCTAGGTATAATTCAGGCTGCTGAGGAGCGCTGCGATCCCTGCGGGGACCAGGCTCAGCTAAATAAAACTGCGCTCGCATCGGAAACGATGCGGGCGCTTTGCTTTTCTGGAGGCCGAAAATGAACGCACCGAACCCGAAATTCACCGATTATAAGGTCGCCGACCTCAAGCTGGCGGACTGGGGCCGCAAGGAGATCGCGATCGCCGAGTCCGAGATGCCGGCGCTGATGGGGATCCGCAGGGAGTACGCGAAGGCGCAGCCGCTCAAAGGCGCGCGCATTGCCGGCTCGCTGCACATGACGATCCAGACCGCGGTCCTGATCGAGACGCTGCGCGCGCTGGGCGCCGAGGTGCGGTGGGCCTCTTGTAACATCTTCTCGACCCAGGACCACGCTGCGGCGGCGATCGCCGCCGGCGGCACACCGGTATTCGCCTACAAGGGCGAGTCGCTCGACGAATACTGGGAGTTCACCCACCGCATCTTCGAGTTCGAAGGCGGCAAGGGCCCGAACATGATCCTCGACGACGGCGGCGACGCCACGTTGCTCGCGCACCTCGGCCGACGCGCCGAGAAAGACCCGTCGGTGATCGCCAAGCCGACCAGCGAGGAGGAGACCTCGCTTTTCAACGCGATCAAGAAACGCCTCGCCGCGCAGCCCGGCTGGTACTCGGCGATCGGCGAGGAGATCAAGGGCGTCACCGAGGAAACCACCACCGGCGTTCACCGCCTTTACCAGATGCACAAGGAAGCGCGGCTGCTGTTCCCGGCGATCAACGTCAACGATTCGGTGACCAAGTCCAAGTTCGACAACGTCTATGGTTGCCGCGAGTCGCTGGTCGACGGCATCAAGCGCGCCACCGACGTGATGGTGGCGGGCAAGATCGCAGTGGTCGCTGGCTACGGCGAGGTCGGCAAGGGTTCGGCGCAGGCGCTGCGGGGCCTGCAGGCCCAGGTCTGGGTAACCGAGATCGACCCGATCTGCGCGCTACAGGCTGCGATGGAAGGTTTTCGCGTGGTGACCATGGACTACGCGGCCGACAAGGCCGACATCTTCGTCACTGCGACCGGAAACTTTCACGTCATCACGCACGAGCACATGAAGGCGATGAAGAACAACGCGATCGTGTGCAACATCGGGCACTTCGACAACGAGATCGAGGTTGCGGGTCTCAAGGACTACAAGTGGGAGAATATCAAGCCGCAGGTCGACCACGTCATCTTCCCCGATGGCAAGCGCATCATCCTGCTCGCCGAGGGGCGGCTGGTGAACCTGGGCTGCGCCACCGGGCACCCGTCCTACGTCATGAGCTCGTCGTTCGCCAACCAGGTGCTGGCGCAGATCGAGCTCTTCACCAAGACGAAGGACTATCCGGTGGGCGTGTACATTCTGCCGAAGGCGCTCGACGAGAAGGTTGCGCGGCTGCAGCTCTCGACCCTCAGCGCGCAGCTTAGCGAGCTGACCGACGAGCAGGCGGCCTACATCGGCGTGCCGAAGGCCGGGCCGTACAAGCCGGAGCACTACCGCTACTAGATCGCAGTAAATCAGGAGCCGGCCGCGCGGCATCACCATGCTGAGAATTCTCATCGTCTGGCTGATCAACGCGCTGGCGCTGCTCGCGGTCGCATACGTGATGCCGTCCATCCACGTCGACAGCTTCGGCACCGCGCTGGTCGCGGCCGTGGTGCTGGGGCTGGTGAACGCGGTCATTCGGCCGATCCTGATCCTGCTCACGCTGCCGGCCACGATCTTGAGCCTCGGGCTCTTCATCTTCGTCATCAACGGCCTGCTCTTCTGGCTCGTCGGCTCGTACCTCCAGGGGTTTACGGTGGCGGGCTTCTGGTCGGGAGTATTCGGCGCGATCATCTACAGCATCGTGTCCTGGGCGCTGTCCTCGGTGCTGCTCCCCGGGCGGCGCGTGCACATCCACGTGGAAGGGATAGATAGACCATGAAGATCGCGGTGATGGGCGCAGGCGGCGTCGGCGGATACTTCGGCGGCCGGCTGGCGCAGGCGGGAAACAACGTCGTGTTTATCGCCCGCGGCAGGCACCTCGATGCGCTGCGGGCCAAGGGGCTCAGCCTCAAGAGCCCGGCGGGCGACACGACACTGAAGGTCAAGGCGGTCGAGGATCCCGCGGACGCGGGCAGTGCCGAGGTGGTGCTGTTCGCGGTCAAGCTGTGGGACACCGAGAGCGCGGCCGAGCGCATCCGGCCGCTCGTCGCCGGCGGAGCAGTGGTGATCCCGTTTCAGAACGGCGTCGAATCCGTCGAGCGCATCGGCGCCGTGCTCGGGCGCGATCGGGTGATGGGGGGCGCCGCCTACATCGCGGCGCGCATCGGCGAGCCGGGTGAGATCGTGCAGACTGGAAAGATGGCACGCCTTCGCTTCGGGCCGGTCGAGCCTTCACAGCGCGCCGCGGCACAGGCATTCCACGCCGCCTGCGTCCAGGCCGGCGTTGAGGCCGAACTCACCGACGACATCGTGCGCGTGCTGTGGGAGAAGTTCGTGCTGCTGGTCGCGATCAGCGGCACGACCAGCGTCGCGCGTGCGCGCATCGGCGTGGTGCGCGCCGACCCCGACCTGCGGTGGCTGCTCGAGGCTACGATGCGCGAGACCTGGATGGTCGGCAGACAACGCGGTGTGGCGCTGGCCGACGACCAGGTCGCGGCGACGCTCAAGATGGTCGACAGCCTGCCGGGGGAGATGACTTCCTCGATGCACGGCGACCTCGACTCCGGTGGCAGGCTCGAGGCGCCCTGGCTCGCGGGGGCGGTGGCGCGCATGGCACGGGAAGCCGGACTCGAGGCGCCCGCGAACCGCGCGATCTATGCCGCGCTCAAGCCCTTCGTGGAAGGCAGACGATGAGCGCGACGCCGAACCTGGATTTCAGCTTCGAGTTCTTCCCGCCCAGGACGCCGCAGGGCAGGGACAAGCTGCGCGCGACGTGGCAGCAGCTGTCGCAGCTCAAGCCGCGTTTTTTCTCCGTCACCTTCGGTGCCGGCGGCTCGACGCGGGAAGGGACCCTCGACACCGTGCGCGAGATTCGCGCCGCCGGGCACGAGGCCGCGCCGCACATTTCCTGCGTCGCTTCGTCGAGATCCGACATCGCCGCCCAACTCGAGCTGTACCGCGACAACGGCATCCGCCACATCGTTGCATTGCGCGGCGACCTGCCTTCCGGGCTTGCGGCGTCGGGCGAATTCCACCACGCCAACGAGCTGGTCGCCTACATCCGCGAGACCACGGGCGACTGGTTCCAGATCGAGGTCGCCTGCTACCCCGAATACCACCCGCAGACCCGTAACGCCGCCGACGAGATCCGCAACTTCAAGAAGAAAGTCGACGCCGGCGCCAACGGCGCGATCACCCAGTACTTCTACAACCCCGACGCCTACTTCAGGTTCGTCGATGACTGCCGTGCCGCCGGCATTGCGCTGCCGATCGTTCCTGGCGTCATGCCGATCGGCAACTTTTCCCAGCTGGCGCGGTTCTCGGACGCCTGCGGCGCCGAGATCCCACGCTGGATGCGCTTCAAGCTGGAAAGCTTCCGCGACGATATCGCCTCGATCCGCGCCTTCGGCCTGGACGTCGTCACCGAGCTGTGCGACCGGCTGCTCACCGGCGGCGCACCGGGGCTGCACTTCTACACCCTCAACCAGGCGGGCCTGACGAGCACGATCTGGCAGAGGCTCGGGCTTTAGGCCCTCAGGCGGCGCGCTTTTTCCGCTGGGCGTCGCTAGCGTGCATGCTGGCGTAGGCGCCGTGCGCCGCGGCTTCCGCGTCACCGACGTGGACCGGCATGCCCATGTCCTCGAGCACCGAGCCGAGCGCCGACAGGCACAGCATGACGTTGTCGGGGCGGCACGAGTAGCCCATCAGGCCGAAGCGCCAGATCTTGCCCGCGAGCGGGCCGAGGCCAGCGCCGATTTCGATGCCGAACTCACCCAGCAGGGTCTTTCTCACGTCGGCTTCGTTGACGCCCTCAGGGCACAGCACCGCGTTCATCTGCGGCAGCTGGTTTTCTTCCCTGACCAGGAATTTCAGGCCCATCGCCTCGAGCCCGGCCTTGAGCGCAACGTGGTGGCGGTGGTGTCGCGCCCAGCTGTTCTCCAGCCCTTCCTCGCGGATCAGCAGCAGCGCTTCGTGCAGCGCGAATAGCGAATTGGTGGGCGCAGTGTGATGGTAGGTACGCGTGCTCGCGCCCCAGTACCCCAGCAGCAGGTTCATGTCCATGAACCAGCTGTGAATCTTGTCCTGGCGCGCCTTGACGCGCTCGACCACGCGCTCCGAGAACGACACCGGCGACAGGCCCGGCGTACACGACAGGCACTTCTGGCTCGCCGAGTACACCGCGTCGATGTCCCACTCGTCGACCCGCACCGGCGTGCCGCCGAGCGAAGTCACGGCGTCCATAATCACCATCGCGCCGTGCTTGTGCGCGACCTTGGCGATCTCCTGCGCGTCCGACTGGCAGCCGGTCGAAGTCTCGGCGTGCACGAAGGCGACGATCTTGGCGTCCTTGTTCTTCTTCAGCGCGTCCTCGACCTTCTGCGGGTCGACCGGCTCGCCCCACTTGTCCTCGACTACCACCGGCACGCCACCGCAGCGGATCACGTTCTCCAGCATCCGGCCGCCGAACACGCCGTTGATGCACACGATCACCTTGTCGCCCGGGGCGACCATGTTGACGAAGCAATACTCCATGCCGACCGAGCCCGGGCCCGAAATCGGGAAAGTGAGCGGGTTCTTAGTCTGGTAGACGTAGCGCAGCAGCGACTTCAACTCCTCCATCATTTCGACGAAGATCGGGTCGAGGTAGCCGATCGCCGGCTGGCTCATGGTGGTGAGCACGCGCGGGTGGATCTCGGTCGGCCCCGGGCCCATCAGCGTGCGCTGCGGCGGATGGAACGAGTGGATGCGCTTGGACGGTGCATAGGTGTTCATAGGATGAGTCTCCGACGGGATGCCGAACGGCGCGTCGTCAGGGCGCGATTTCACGCGCACCGGCTTCTTGGCGCTCGCCTCGGTGAGGATTTCGACCGCGGTGATGCGGCCCTGGGTCACGCGCTCGACCTCGGTCGCCCAGCGCGCCGGAACGTAGCCCGACTTGACCCAGTTGTTGACCACCGCGCGGTCGAGCTGGAATGCGCGCGCGACGTCGGCCTGGCTACCGAATAGGACGACGAGTTGCTCCGCGCAGTTCATGGCTTCTACCTGGACCGAAGTCTAGGCTGTCAAATCTGTTTTGACAAGTCTCCATTGCTGCGCGCCGGCCCAAGCCTGCCAAAGAAGGGCAATTTGAGCGCGGGCGAGAACGGATCGACGCCGAAAGTCAGCCCGAGCAGATTGACCTCGAACCCCTCGACCCGGCTCGCCATGACCCCGAACACGCCGCCGATTGAGAGCTGGTAGCCGCCGCCCGGCGTCGGCGCGACAAAGCGGTCGCCGAGGTAGTCCTTGCCGATCGCGGTCGGCGGCAGGTCGACCTGCAACTCCGGTACAGCGCGCATCACGAAGGCCGTGAAGGTGTTCGAGTTGGGCCCCGGCCAGACCGAGTATTCGCGCGTGTAGGGGTAGGCGCGCACCGCTCTGTCGATGCGCGCGATCAGCTCGTCCACCCCCTTCCCGCGCCGCTCGGCCACCACCTCCGGAGCGTTCCCGAACCAGCGCGCGTCAGGGGCGCGCTCGCTCACCGCCAGCGCCGACCCGCTCCAGCGCAGGCGCCAGCCTATGACCTCGTAAACCGTGTAGCGCGGCGCGCCGGTGCGCTTGACCGCAATCCAGGTATGCACGCCGAAGGCGCCGCGCCAGCCCCAGGTACGCGCGGAATAGACCTGCACCACCGCCTCGGGCGTGCGCGCCGGCTCCGGCGCGAGGCCGACCGGCTCACGGCTCGCGCTGCGCCAGTCGCCCGGGCGCGCGCAACCCCCAAGCCCGACCAGGCCGACCGCAAGCGCGGTAATCGCGAAGCGAGCAAGCATCACGCTGCCTACTTTACCAATTGCAGCAGCACGTCGCCGTAACGCTCGAGCTTCTTCGCGCCGAAGCCGCCCAGGCCCGCTAGCGCCGCGAGGTCGTGTGGCCGGGTGCGGGCGATCTCGGCCAGGGTGCTGTCGTGCAGGATCACGTAGGCGGGCACGCCCTGGCGGCGCGCCTCGTCGCGCCGCCAGACCTTGAGGGCATCGAGCAAAGCTGCGTCCGCGGGCGCAAGGCCCGCCGGCACGCTCCGGCGCGGCCGGCGCCCCGCCCGCGGCGCCACGCGCCGCAACTGCACCGTCTGCTCGCCCCTGAGCACTGCCCGGCTCGCCTCGGTCAGCCTTAGCGCACCGTGGGCCTCGTGATCGACACGCGCGAGGCCTAGCGCCACCAGCTGCCGGAACACACTGCGCCAGGCCGCTTCATCGAAATCGGCACCGACGCCAAATACCCCGAGTGCGTCGTGTCCCCAACGCTCGACGCGCTCGCTTCGCTTTCCGCGCAGCACGTCGATCAGGTGCACGGCGCCGAAACGCTGGCCGGTCCGGTAGACCGCCGACAGCGCCTTGCGCGCGGCCTCGGTCGCATCCCAGGTCTGCGGCGGCTCGAGGCAGGTATCGCAGTTGCCGCAGGGGCCGCTCGTCTCGCCAAAGTAGGCCAGCAGGCGCACCCGTCGGCAGCCCGCCGTCTCGCACAGACCCAGCAACGCGTCCAGCTTGGCGCCGGAGACGCGCTTGTAGTCCTCGCTCGCATCGGACAGATCGATCAGCCGGCGCTGCTGCACCACGTCGGCTAGCCCGTAGGCCATCCACGCATCCGCGGGCAATCCATCACGCCCCGCGCGCCCTGTTTCCTGGTAGTAGCCTTCGATGCTTTTGGGCAGGTCGAGGTGGGCGACAAAACGCACATCCGGCTTGTCAATTCCCATGCCGAAGGCAATCGTCGCCACCATGATAACGGCGTCTTCGCGCTGGAAACGTCCCTGGTGCTCCGCGCGCGCGGCGGCCTGCATGCCCGCGTGGTAGGGCAGTGCACGCAGTCCTTGTACCGCGAGCCAAGCGGCGGTCTCGTCCACCTTGCGTCGCGACAGGCAGTACACGATCCCGGCGTCGCCAGGATGCTCCTCCCGGATGAAAGCGAGCAGCTGCGCGCGCGGGTCGACCTTGTCGACGATCGAATAGCGGATATTGGGCCGATCGAAGCTCGAAACGAACACGCGCGCGTCCTCGAGCCCGAGACGGGCGACGATCTCGGCGCGCGTCTGCGGGTCGGCGGTCGCGGTAAGCGCAATGCGCGGCACCCGCGGGAAGCGTTCGTGCAGCAGCGAAAGCTGCAGATACTCCGGACGGAAATCGTGCCCCCATTGCGACACGCAGTGCGCCTCGTCGATCGCGAACAGGGCGATCCGGCTGCGCCCGAGCAGCTCGAGGCAGCGCGGCGTTAGCAGGCGCTCCGGGGCGACGTACAACAGATCGAGCTCTCCCGCAGTCAGCGCCCGCTCGACCTCCCGCGCCGAGGCCGCATCCAACGTCGAATTGAGGAACGCCGCGCGCACGCCAAGCTGTCTGAGCGCCGCCACCTGGTCCTGCATCAGCGCGATCAGCGGCGATACCACGATCCCGGTGCCCGAGCGCAGGAGCGAGGGCACCTGGTAGCAAAGCGACTTGCCGCCGCCGGTGGGCATCAATACCAGCGCGTCGCCTCCCGCGGCGAGGTGGGCGACGATCTCTTCCTGTGCGCCGCGAAAAGCGGCGTGACCGAAGGTCTCGCGAAGAACCGTGAGCGCGCCGGCGCGGCCCTCAGCCGCCATAGACGCGCTTCAGCACCTCGTCGCGCATGTCGAAGCTGTGCGCCGCATCCGGAAACCCGCCTTCGCGAACCTCGGCGGAGTAGCGCGCGATAGCATCACGGATCAGCGTTCCCGCCTCCGCGTAGCGCTTGACGAATTTCGGCGCGAAGCCGGAGAAAAGGCCGACCATGTCGTGGAACACCAGCACTTGTCCGTCACAATGCGGGCCGGCGCCAATGCCGATGGTCGGAATCGCGATCGATTCCGTGATCGCCCGCGCAAGCGGGGCCGGCACCATCTCGAGCACGACGCCCCAGCAACCGGCGCGCTCGAGCACCGACGCCTCTTCAAGCAGGCGGCGGGCGCCCGCCTCGTCCCGGCCCTGCAGCTTGTAGCCGCCCAGCGCCGATGCCGTTTGCGGCGTCAGACCGATGTGCCCGAGCACCGGGACCCCTGCCCGGACCAGCGCCTCGACCACTGGCACCGCATCGATCCCGCCCTCGAGCTTGACCGAATCGGCGCCGCCCTCCTTCATCAGTCGGCCGGCGTTGGCGAGCGCCTGCTCGCGCGTGGCGTAGGACATGAACGGCAGGTCGCCGACGAGGAAGGTGTCGGGCGCACCGCGCCGCGCCGCTTTCGTATGGTGCAGCATGTCGTCCATCGTGACCGGAACGGTGGAGTCGTATCCCAGCACCACCATGCCCAGGGAGTCGCCCACCAGGATGACGTCCACGCCGCCCTCCGCCGCGAGCCTGGCGCTGGGGAAATCATAGGCGGTAAGCATCACCATGCGCCCGCCTTTCGAGTGCTTCAACTCGAGGACCGTCTTCTTCATTGACCGAACGGGAAACGAAAACGGGCTAATGTAGCCCGATCGACGTCGGATCGTCGAGAGGTTCCCACACTTCGAGACTTCGCCCGGACGAGAGCGACTCGCGCACGAACTGCGCTACGTCCGGATCCTGGATCAGGTTCGGCGAGCAATCCACACCAAGGATCGCCTCGGGGTCGAGCGGCCTCGACACGGCGTAGCCCTGCACGTAATTGACACCCACGCGCCACAACGCCTCGACCGTGGCGCGGTCCTCGGCCCACTCGGCGATGCTCTGCATGCCGAGATTGCGCGCCAGCTCGACAATCGCCGCCACGATCGACAGGTTGGCGGGATGGGTATTCACCGCGGTGACGAAACTGCCGTCGATCTTGACCGCGTCCGCCGGAAGCTCCTTGAGGTAGGAGAACGACGTATAGCCGGCGCCGAAATCGTCCAGCGCGATTTTCGCGCCGTAGCCCCGCACCGTGTCGATGAAGCGCCGCGTGGTTTCCAGGTCGTGCAGCGCGACGCTTTCGGTGATCTCGATGCAAAGGCGCTGCGCCGCCCGCCGGTGGCGCGCCAGCATCGAGAAGGCGTCGTGGGTGAACTTCTCGTCGTTCAGCGACGCGCCGCTCAGATTCATGCAGACGAAACGAGTGTTCCGAAGCTTGGCATGGTTGAGCTCAACCCACTCCAGCGTGCGTGCCAGGACCCAGCGATCGATCACCGCAGCGCCGCCGTTGTTTTCCGCAGCCTCGATGATCTTTCCCGCAGGGATCACGGTGCCGTCGCCCTCGCGCATCCGCAATAACACCTCGAAATTATGCGACGCGTAGGGCGCGCTGAGCGACATAATCGGTTGCATGACTAGAAACAGACCGTCGGGCACGACACCGGCACCCAGGTGCTCTACCAGGCGCAACTCTCGCTCGCGCTCGCCGAACTCGGGCGCGGCCTTGGTGTAGATCACCAGGCCGTCACTGCGCCGCACTTTCGCCGCGCGACAGGCTCGATCGGCCATGTAGATGGCGTCCTTTACCTGTACGCCCTCGGCCAGCTCGATCAGCCCGATCGAACCCTTTACCTGGAACGCCTTGTCACCGGTCTGATAGCTCGAGGTGTCGATCCGCGCGATGATCCGGCGGCAAAGCGCCGCCGCCGAACCGATCGTCGTGTCGCAGAAGACGACGACGAACTCGTCGCCGCCGACGCGCCCGACCGGCTGATCTTCCGAGAGCAGCTCGAGAATGCGCCGGCAAACCTGCCGCAGCACCTCGTCGCCCGCGACGTGACCGAACAAATCGTTGATCAGCTTGAAGCGATCGAGGTCGAGATAGGCGAGCGCGACAGGCTGCGAATCGCAGACGCGCGCGACGGCCTCTTCGAGCACCCGCTCGATCCCGCGTCGGTTCAGCACCCCCGTCAGCGGGTCGTGGTCGGCGAGGAAGTGCAGCCTTTCGTCCGCCTTCGACTTCTCGGTAACGTCCTGCAGCGAGCCCTCCACCCGGCCCGCGTTCAGGCTCGCCTTGACCAGGAAGCGTTTGGTCTCGCCGCCGCCGGGATAGCCGTGGATCTCCATCTCCTGTGCGCCGCGATGCTGGGCAATTTCCTGCAGTCTGCGCCAGGTGCCGTGCTCGAAATGGTCGCTCCAGTGCTCGCGCCTGCCGCCCGACAGATCGACGCCGAGCATCTGCATCAGCGCCGGATTGACCCGCTCGAACAGCCCGTCGCGGTCGAGCGTGAACAACCCGATGGGGATCGCCTCATACGTGTTGCGCAGCTCAGTCTCCACCCGCACCCGCTGCTGGTGCTCTTCGCGCATCTGCTCGGCGATCGCCAGCGCCGCCATCAGGCTGGAGGAGAATGCCGCCGTAACGCTGTTGACCGCGCCGATCAGCTCCTTCACGCCCAGCGCGGCGGCGATGACCTCGTAAAACCCGGAGAACAGCACGACGGCAAGCGATCCGCTGTACCACATTGCCACCCGTGACCGCGTGACGAGCAGAATTCGCGCCAGCAGGAATACGATGATCGCAATACCCACGGCGGCCGAGACCCACATGTAGGGCAGAAACTTCGCGAACGGCAGCAAGACCGCGGCACCCAACAGCAGCACACACGACCATTGCGCCAGCTGCAGCAGGTAAGGGTGATTGACCCGCTTCAGGTCTTCGCGGAACAGCCGCGTGAACAGGGTGTAGGTCAGTGCGATATAGGCAGCGATGGTCAGCTTCTTAAGCGGGAAGGTCCATTCGAGCGGCACGACATGCTCGAACCACTGAGCGTCCCAGCCGGCCGAGATGGCCGCCAGTCGCAGACTGGCCATCAACCAGGCGGCGAACAGCACGTACATCCATTCCCGATTGATGATCGCGGTGACGAACACGAACACGCTGAGAACGATCAGCCCGCCCTCGAGCAAGCCGGCATTGTGGGAAAACTGCTGGTTCGATGCCTCCAGCCCGGTCTTGGTCCAGCCAACCACCGAAATCCTCGCCGGGCCTTCGAACGCCGCGCGGCACAAAACCCTTTGCGGCGATGTGCGTTTGCCGAGATCGAGCGCAAATCCCGCTTTCATCGCCTTCATGTCGCCCGCGCTCTCGCTGCGATTCGCGCCGCCGAGCGGCGCGAGCGTTGCGGAGTCCCAGCACGCGACTTGTGTCGCGTGGCGCGACGGCAGCTCTACAGCGTTGGACGACTGACCAGTTCCGGGCGGAACGGTAAAAGCGAACCAGAAGGGAGCCTCGGACAGCCGTGTATCCAGGTGCATGACCGTCGGCCGCTGCGCCAGCAGCTCGCTCGCTTGCGCGGGATCGATCGCCTCCCCAGTCTGTTCGAGCACGCTGAAGCCGAGCGGCATCGCGCCGCTGACAGGGTACTGGCTCTTCCAGGACAGCAGCGCGAGAAGGGATATCACGGCGATCGCGACCGGAACGCCGTAGACGCTCAGCCGATAAAGGGCCGCGTCCACGAACTCGTGGAGGCGGCCCTTAGGTTTCGAAACGGCGGTAGTGGATGTCAATATGGACTTTCGCGATGCACCCCCGATGTTATCCCGGTATAACGCCGCACTCCGTGAACTGCATCACGCACATCGATGTCCGGGTGCCGCACATCGCAGAAAAGTTGATACAAGGGGTGGCGAGCGGCGGTCCAGCGCGCCTCCGCGGTCTCCATCTCGAACGCCAGAATGCGGTGCGGGATGTTTCCGGCGTGACGCAGGGGGATAAAGCCGCGGCCGGGAAACACGTCCTGGAACAGCAGCGCCTCGTATTGCCGATTTAGCGGCGACCTTGCGCCGATCACCATCCAGTCAATCTCCGCTTCGCGGCAATACTCAAAGTAGGCCTTGAACAGCATCGTTTTCACGACGCGGCCGATGCGCCCTTCGGCAATCCCAAGCCGGGTCGCTTCGGCAAGGCTGCAGTCCCGCAGCCACTCAGGGAGCTCAACCGACTGCTCGATCGCGAGCGGGCAGTAGCGGTTTGTCTGGATGCGCATCGTGCCCAAGGGTGAACCGTCGAGCTTGGATTCCGCGAGAAGAACCACCGAACCTTCATCGTAGTCGCAGGGTTCCGGCGCAGTGAGCCGCTTGGCGAGGTCGGGCACGTGGCGCGCGTAAGCCGAGTGCCGCATCGTCACCGCCTTGTCGAGCTGCTCGTTGCTGCGTGCGACCGAAACGGTGAAGGGAAGCCGCTCCACCGTCGTTTCGCGGCCAAGCCCCGCAGCGGCATGCCGCAGCACCGGGCTATCGTTTACGACGTCCACCCCATAGTGCACTTTCATTTTGCAACCTCCCTGTCGATTAAGAATTGAGCGCGTCCCGTGTGTTGCCGGGCTCCGGCCGACCCTGAGAATCCGGGTTCGTCAAGCCCTCGATGCGAAGATCTTGCCTGGTTTTTGCAATCTATAACACGTGAAATATTGCGCATCACGTGAATAAGTCCCGCAATTGCGCTAGATCAAGTTCGCCGGGCCGACAGAATGTCGGGGCTAGACGTCGGCGAACAGTGGCTCGAATGACTGAGGATCGAAGGCCGTGTCGCCCTCGGAGTCGGCGACACCTTTAGCTTTTAGTCCAACGAAGTCGAACAGCTTGCGATCCAGAAGATGCGAGGGGCGCACGTCGGAAAGCGCGCGCAGAATTGATTCTATGCGTCCGGGATGGCGCTTCTCCCATTCGGAAAGCATGCCGCGCACGACCTTCCTCTGCAGGTTTTCCTGCGACCCGCACAGGACACAGGGAATTATCGGAAAGTCCTGCGCCTCGGCATAGGCGGCGAGATCGCCTTCCTTCACGTAGGCCAGCGGCCGGATCACCACGTGCCGGCCGTCGTCGGAGACGAGCTTGGCCGGCATTGCCTTGAGCCTGCCGCCGTAGAACAGGTTGAGGAAGAAGGTGGCCAGGATGTCGTCGCGGTGGTGCCCGAGCGCGATCTTGGTCGCGCCGAGCTCCCCCGCGACGCGGTACAGCACACCGCGCCGCAACCGCGAGCACAGCGAGCACATGGTGCGTCCCTCCGGGATCACGCGCTTGACGACCGAGTAGGTGTCCTGCTCGACGATCCGGAACGGTACGCCGCGCGCGGCGAGGTACTCCGGCAGCACGCGCGCCGGAAACCCCGGCTGCTTCTGGTCGAGATTCACCGCCACCAGCTCGAAGTCGACCGGCGCCTTCTCGCGCAGCGCGAGCAGGACGTCGAGCAGGCCGTAGCTGTCCTTGCCACCCGACAGGCACACCATGACCCGGTCGCCCGCTTGGATCAGGCCGAAGTCGGCGATCGCCTCGCCCGTCTGGCGACGCAGGCGCTTGGCGAGCTTGCCGTTCTCGTACTTGCGCTTGCGCGGGTCCGTCACAGGAACACCGAGCGCCCGCCGTCGACGGCGAGGGTCTGGCCGGTTACGAAAGGCGCCGTGGCGAGGAAGTGCACCGCCTGCGCAATGTCCGCCGGGCTCCCGATGCGCCCGAGCGGTGTGGTGGCGACAATTCGCTGGCGCTCGGCGTTGTCGAACTTGCCGTCGTCGGGCCAGGCGATCGCGCCGGGCGCAACCGCGTTGACGCGCACCTCCGGCGCCAGCTCGAGCGCAAGCGAGCGGGTGAGCGCGCCAAGGCCCGCCTTGGCAACGCTATAGAGCGCGAATCCCTTCAGCGGCCGCTCGGCATGGATGTCGGTGATATTGACGATCACGCCGCGCGCCACCTTCAGGTGCGGCGCGGCGGCCTGAGACACGAACAGCGGCGCACGCAGGTTCGAACCGACCAGCTCTTCCCAGTGCCTGGGCTCGATCTTGCCGATCTTGCGCGGATAGAAGATCGAGGCGTTGTTGACCAGCACGTCGAGCCGTCCGAATCGCTCGATCACCGCCGCCACCAGCGCCTCGGCCGCGTTGGGCTCGAGCAGGTCGCGCGGCACCCGCGCCGCGCTGCCCGCGCGCGCGGTCTCGAGCTCGGCCTCGAGCGTTTCCGCCTCGGCTTCGGAACCGCGGTAATGCAGCGCCACTCGCGCGCCGGCGGCGTGGAGCCGGCGCACGATCGCCGCTCCGACGCGCCTCGCGCCGCCGGTCACCAGCGCCACCTGTCCGTCCAGGAATTCGCCCATTGCATTGCGAATTCTAGCGGACCGGGTACGCTAGGCCGAAAATGGATTCGTCACTGCCAGAACCCGGACCGCAGGCCCGCGCGGCGAGCCGCGCCCTGCTGGAGCGCATCGGCGCCGAGCTCTCGTCCCATCAGAACTGGATCAGCTTTGCACGCTACATGGAGCTCGCGCTGTACGAGCCCGGGCTGGGCTATTACGCCGGCGGCGCGGCGAAGCTCGGACAGGCAGGCGACTTCGTCACCGCGCCCGAGCTGGGCTCACTGTTCGGGCGCACGCTCGCGCGCCAGGTCGGCGCGTTGCTCGAGCCCGGCGCGGCAATCCTCGAGTTCGGCGCCGGCAGCGGCGCTCTGGCCGAATCCCTGCTCGACGCCCTGCCGGCCGGGCAGCCCTACTTGATCGTCGAGCCGAGCGCCGAGCTGGCCGCGCGCCAGCGGGCGCGAATCGGCTCGCGCGCTTCGTGGCTCGAGCGCCTTCCCGGGCGCTTTCGGGGCGTCGTGCTGGCAAACGAGGTGGTGGACGCGATGCCGGTGCACGCCATCGCGTGGACGCGCGACGCCATCGCCGAGCGCGGCGTGTGCGCCAACGAAGGCATGCTCGCCTGGAGCGAGCGCCCGGCCGCCGGGTCGGTACTCGCCGCCGCGCGCGAGATCGCGCCCGAGCTGCCGCCGTCGGGGCGCTATGTGAGCGAACTCGGCCTGGCAGGACGCGCTTGGATCGGCGCGCTCGCCGGCATGCTCGAGGCGGGCGTCGTCCTGCTCGTCGACTACGGCTTTCCCGCACGCGAGTACTATCACCCGCAGCGCTCGATGGGCACCCTGATGTGCCACTACCGGCACCGGGCGCACGGCGACCCGTTCTACCTGCCCGGACTGCAGGACATCACTGCGCACGTGGATTTCAGCGCGCTCGCGCACGCCGCCGCCGACACCGGCCTGGACGTGCTCGGCTACGTCTCGCAGGCCGACCTCCTGCTCAATTGCGGCGTCACCGAGATCCTGGGCGCGGAGGATGCGTCGGACGTTCGCCGCTACGCTCCGCTCGCCGCCCAGGCGCAAAAGCTGCTCTCGCCGGCCGAGATGGGCGAGCTATTCAAGGTGCTCGCGCTCGGGCGCGGCGTATCGCAGCCGCTCGCAGGCTTTACGCGCGGAGACCGGTCGCATACGCTTTGAGCATGCTGCGCGTGTCCGTTCTCTGTGTCGCGCTGTCCATTGCGCACGCGGCCGGCGCGTCGGACTACGACGCTGCGGTCGCCCAAGCGAAGCAGCGCTGGCAGGAAAGCCCCTACGGGCCGATGCTCGAGCGCATCCTGCCGCCCGGGTTCGAGCCGAAGATGCTGCCCGCGCCGAGGTCGCGCGGCGCGGCACTGACGGTGCGCTACTGCGTGCAGTGCCACAACCTGCCGAATCCCGCGATGCACCAGGCGGCGAAGTGGGCCAAGGTGGTCGAGCGGATGGTGGCGCGCATGCGCGGCCGCGGCAACATGGGGCGCCTGATGCACGAGATGATGGGCGGCGTGAAGGCGCCCAGCGAGGAGGAGGAGCGCGCGCTGCTCGCCTACCTGCGCAAGTACGCCCAGACGCCGCTCGATCCGAAGAAGTATCCCGAGGCGTTCACCCGAAGCGGCGAACCGTTCCGGCTCGCCTGCCGCCAATGCCACGTGCTGCCCGATCCCAAGCGCCACACCGCCGCAGAGTGGCGCGCGGTCGTGGCACGGATGCAAAAGAACATGGAGTGGATGAATCGCGTGGTCGGCTCGCGACCCGACCCCGACGAACCGCAGCTTCGCATCGAAGACATCAACGCCTTCCTCGCGAGGTACGCGAAGAAGGCGCCCTGATCAGGTTCCGCGCGCGGCGAGCCAGCCGGCAAGGCCCTCGGCCGCCGCACGCCAGCCTGTCTCGAGCATCACCGCGTGGCCGAGGGCAGGCAGCAGGAGGTAATCGGCACCGAGTAGCTGTGCCGTGGTCTGCGCGAGCGCGGGAGAAATCAGCACGTCGCGCTCGGCGCCGATCACCAGCGTGTCGGGCAGCGCTGTGCGCCAGGTCTGCGGCAAGCCCCAGCCGCTCATATCCAGGATCGCGCGTCGCGATTCGGGCTGCATGCGCCTGAAATAACGTTCCAGACGCTCGGCCTCCACCGGTCTGGCGAACAACGCTTCCTGCAGCGCCGCGCGCGAGGCACGCCCGCCGAACACAAGCGCGTTGATCTCGGCAAACAAGGTGGGGCGCGTCAGCGCGAGCGAGAACGTCGCCGGCAGGACGCCGAATGGGGGAACCGGGCACAACAGCGCCGCAGCCCGCGCCGCGCCGGGCTCGCGCTCCAGAAGCTTCTGCACCACCAGTGCGCCCATCGAATGCCCTATCAGCACCGGCGGGCGATCGAGGCCGCGCACCGCCGAGGCCAAGTCGTCGGCGAAATCCGCCAGGCCGAAGGCGTGCAGCCGGTCGCGCCCCGCGCTTTCGCCGTGGCCGCGCAGCGACAATGCATAGGAGGGGTGGCCGCGCGCGGCGAACCAGGGCAGGAAATGCTCTGCCCAGCACCATGCGCCGACGTAGGCGCCGTGCACGAACACCAGCGGCGCGCGCGCAGCACTGCCCGCTGCCGCCGGCAGCGTCAGCAGTTCGAGCACGCGGCTCAGTTGAGGTAGGGGACGGCCATCCCGCGCGCAACTGCCGGGCGGCGCGAAATGGTGTCGAACCAGCGCTTCACGTTGGGAAATTCGGCCAGATCGACCCGGTGCCACTCGTGGCGCGCCGCCCATGGATACGTCGCGATGTCGGCGATCGTGTACTCCTCGGCGGCGAGGTAGGGATGACCCGCGAGCTGCTTGTCCATCACGCCATACAGGCGCTTGGCTTCCTTCACATAGCGCTCCGTGCCGTACGGAACCTCGTCCTTCTTGGCGCGGATGAAATGGTGCGCCTGGCCGAACATCGGTCCTACGCCGCCCATCTGGAACATCAGCCACTGAAGCACGTCGTACTTGTCGCGCACCGACTGCGGCAGGAACTTCCCGGTCTTGCCGGCGAGATAAACCAGGATCGCGCCCGACTCGAACAGCGACATCGGCTTGCCGTCGGGTCCTTCCGAGTCTACGATCGCGGGGATCTTGCTGTTAGGGTTGATCGCCACGAACTCGGGCTTGAACTGCTCGCCCTTGCCGATGTCGATGCTGTGCACGCGGTATTCCAGGCCGCACTCCTCCAGCATGATGGAAACCTTGCGGCCGTTCGGCGTACCCCAGGTGTAGAGGTCGATCATCGTCTTGCTCCCTGAGCGTTCAAAGGCGGCGAGTTTAGCGCCTCAAGAGGCGCCGTGTAGAGGAGGCGTTTCGCCGTGCTGAAGTGGCTGTTTACCCTGTTCATCGCGCTCGCGGTGCTGTCCGCGGCGCAGCCGTGGTTCTCGCGCCTGGGAATCGGGCGGTTGCCCGGCGACCTGAAGATCCCTCTGCGCGGCCGCGTCTACTACATTCCCTTCGCCAGCACTGTCGTGCTGTCGCTCGCCGTGTACCTGATCGGCCGCCTGCTCTAGCCTTCTAGCGAGGCGGCGATCGCTTGCTCGCGCGCGCGGTCGAGCCGCGCCGGAATGTCCGCAGGCGACGCCGCCGCCCGCGCGACCGCGGCGGCGTCCACGCCGCGCGCCGCCTTGAGCGCTCGCGCCAGGCGACCAAGCGCGCGCTCGACGCGCGCCCCCGGGTCGGCGAGCCGCGCGACTGCGAGCAGATCCCCGAACCGCTCGCCTCGGCGCAGCGCATCGGCGCACTTGAGCGTTTCGAGAAGCGCGGCGGGCGCCGCCAGGTCGGCGCCGCGGATCAGCTCCCGGCAGCGGCAGGCCGTAAGCGCGAGCTCCCTCACCTCGTTAGGCAAGCGCAGCCTTGCGCACAGAGCGTTTGCCTTGGCCTCGTCCACCCCCCAGACAAGCAGTACGAACCGCACCACGAGCGGCGCGCCCTCGCGCGCCGCTCGCGCCAGCGCGGCGTAAAGCGCGTCGTCCGGAACCAGCTCGGGCAGCAGCCGTGCCAGCGCGCCGCAGTCAGCGAGCACCTCGAACAGCCGGCGCGGGTGCGCCTCGCCGAGACCCTTGGCGAACTCCTGCCACACGCGCTCAGGTACCAGATCCTCGACCTCGCCCGCCTCGACCATGCGCCGCATCAGCGCTGCCGTCGCTTCGGCGACCCGGAAGTCGAAGCGCGCCGCGAAGCGCGCCACGCGCAGGATCCGCACCGGGTCTTCGGCGAATGCTTCGCTCACGTGGCGCAGCACCCCGGCCCGCAGGTCGCCTTCGCCGCCGAACGGATCGATCAGCGTCCCGTCCTCGGTGCGCGCCATCGCGTTGAGCGTGAGGTCGCGCCGCCTGAGATCCTCCTCGAGCGTCACCTCGGGCGCTGCGTACACGGTGAATCCGCGGTAGCCGCGCCCGCTCTTGCGCTCGGTGCGCGCGAGCGCGTACTCCTCCCTGGTCTCGGGATGCAGGAAGACGGGGAAATCGCGGCCCACCGGACGGTAGCCGGCGGCGGTCATCTGCTCGGGCGTGGCGCCGACCACCACCCAGTCCCGATCGACCACCGGCAGGCCGAGCAACTCGTCGCGCACCGCGCCGCCGACCACGTAAGCCTTCATCGGCGCGCGAGATAACGCGAATCGTCGAAAGTGCACACCCAGTCGTGGCGGTAGACCACGAACAGCGTCACCAACGCCCCGGTGAGAAATGCCTCGCCGAAGCCGAGCATCAGCCCCAGAGCGACGAAAGGCTCCACGCTCTCGCCGAGCAGGCGATGGGCGGCGAGCGAAGCGACCATCGATAGCCCCGCGCCCGCGAAGGCGGCGCCGAACACGTACACGAACAGGTTCGGCGGCGCGTGGCGCTCGACCAGTCGGTGGGCGGCGAACGCGCACGCGACCGGCACCACGCCGTCGGCCAGCCACAGCGCGGGCCATGCCGCCCAATCGCCGCCGCCGAGCGCGCAGGCAAGCGCGGCCGCGACCGCCATTCCCGTCATCGCAAGGGGCGCGCCGAACATGAGATACAGCAGCGCCGCCCCGAGGAAGTGCAGCGCGAATCCCGCCGGCGGCACGGCGCGCACGCCCCACAGCGCCGCGACCAGCGCCGCCGCGGCGAGCAGCCGGTGAATCCGTGCCGGCTCGTACAGGGGAAAGCGCATCTAGCCGTACATCTCGAACTGCGGCAGCGACTCCGCCTCGAGCTCTGCGGCGTGGATCCACTCGCGAAGCGCAGGAAGCTCGAGCACCGCGTCGGAGTAGGCGCGGCACGGCGGTGGCAGGTCGACCGCATAGGTGCGAAATCGCAGCACCACCGGCGCGTACATCGCGTCGGCCGCGCCGAAGCGGCCGAACAGGAACGGGCCGTCGGCGCCGAAGCGCGCCCGACAGTCGCTCCACATGGCGACGATGCGCGCGGCGTCGGCGAGCGTCTCGGGCGTACGGCCTTTTCCCGGGTAGCGCTTGCGGATATTCATGCTCATGTGCTGGCGCAGGGCGGCGAATCCGGAATGCATCTCGGCGCTAATCGAGCGCGCGAGCGCGCGCGCCGCGGGCGCCGCGGGCCACAGCGACGCATGACTCTCTGCCAGATACTCCAGGATGGCGAGCGAGTCCCATACCCGCCGCTCGCCGTCGATCAGGATCGGCACCTTGCCCGCCGGCGAGTAGCCGAGCAACTGCTCCTTGGCGCCGGAGACATAGAGCGAGACGCGCCGCTCCTCGAACTCCAGGCCGAGCTGCTTCATCGCCAGCCACGCCCGCAGCGACCAGGATGAGTAGTTCTTGTTGCCGACGACCAGGACCAGCCCGCTCATCGCCGGGCGCGCCAGCGGAACACCGGGTAGCGCTGCCGCGGGCCCGAACGCGAGAGCCAGGCCGGTGCCAGGGCCTCGAGCGCCTGCGGCGCGACGCCGAACGGCAGAGCGCAATCGCAGGTGCTGGGAACCTGCATCGAGCGCAGATTGTCGCGCGTCATCAGGGGCTCCCCCGGCGCGAGCTCCAGCAGCAGGGCCTGCAGATAGGACAGCGAGTCCGGCAACCCGAGCACGGGCCGCCGCCGGCCGGTAAAGCGGCACACGGCCTCGACCAGCTCGCGCAGCGTATAGACCTTCGGTCCGCACAGGTCGTAGGCCTTGCCGAAGGCGCGCGTCTCCGCGAGAGCCGCGACCATCACATTCGCCACGTCGCGGACGTAGACCGGCTGGAAGCGCGCCTGCGGGCACGCCAGAAACAGTACCGGCATCAGCCTCGCAAGCATCGCGAACAGGTTCAGGAAGGCGTCCTCCGGTCCGAAGATCACCGAGGGACGGAACACGGTGGCATCCAGGTCCCCGGCTTCGAGCACCGCCTGCTCGCCGACGCCCTTGGTGCGCAGATATTCGGAGGGCGCCTCGAGCGAGGCGCCGAGCGCGCTCATCTGCAGCACACGCCGGACGCCGTGCTCCCGGCAGGCCGCCACCAGCGCCTTGGGCAGCGCGACGTGCGCACGCGCAAGGCCCGGGCCGTGCAGGATGCCGACCAGATTGACCACCGCGTCGCGCCCGGCGACCAGCGCGGAGAGCGCTTCGCGCCGGTTGACGTCGCACTCGACCACGTCGACCGTCGGCAGCGGCAACAGGTGCCTGGCGCGCTCGCGCCGCCGCGACGGAACGGTGACGCGCGCGCCCTGCGCAACCAGCGCGGCGACGAGGTGGCGGCCGACGAAACCGCTGCCTCCCAGAACGAGGATGTTTTCGTAACGCATGGAAGTGAGATTCTCAGGGAATTATTTTTTCGTCATTCGAGTCGGGGTCGCTCGCGGGAATCACGCCGAGCCGCGCGTGCAGCGAGCTGCGCGGGCCCCCGAGCAGGGCCGAATAGATCACCGCGTTCGCCATCACCTTCTTCACGTATCGGCGCGTTTCGCCGTACGGAATGGTCTCGACGTAAATCGCGCCTTCGAGCGGTTTCGCATCGAGCCAGTCCTGTGCCCGGCGCGGGCCGGCGTTGTAAGCGGCCGAGGCGAGCACTTCGTGTCCTAGATCGTCCAGCACCATTTTCAGGTAGCCGGTGCCGAGCGTAATGTTGGTCTCAACCTCGGCCACGTTGCTCGGCTGATACTTCACCAGCCCGATCTTGCGCGCGACCCAGCGCGCGGTGCGCGGCATCAGCTGCATCAGCCCCTGCGCGCCGGCGTCCGAGCGCGCGTCGACGCTGAATCTGCTCTCCTGGCGCACCAGCCCGAGCACCCAGGCCTCGTCCAGCCCTTGCGTACGGGCGTAGCCCTCGAACATGCCCTGGAACGGTGCCAGGTACCGGACCCGGAAATCGTGCAGGCGGACGGTCTTCTCGGCGGTGTTGATCGCCCGGTCGAACACGCCGTCGCGCCGCGCCAGCTCGGCCGCGGCAAGCAGCTGCCGGTCGTCCATGCCCCGGATCGCGAACAACCACTCGCGCGTCCCCTCGCTGTGCAGTCCCAGCCGGTAGAGCTCGAGCGCGCGCGCCAGGCCCGGATCACGGCGCACCACCGCCACCTCGTCGTCGCTCGGCACATAGGTCGATGCCGGGAACGCCGCACGGCCGCCGAGCTCTTCGGTGGCGAGCAGGCCGTAGAAATCGGTTTCGCCGGAAATGCGCAAGTAATAGGCGCGCGCAGCCTCGTGCTTGCCTTCGGCAGCAAGCGCGCGCGCGTACCAGTAGCTCCATACCGACTGGCGGCTGTCCGGATCCGACATGGCATCGATCGCGCCGCGCACCGCCCGCCAGTCCCCGCGCCGCAGCGCGGCCCGGGCTTTCCACGCCGCCTCTTCGTAGCTGAGCCGCGCGTGGCCCAGTTTCGCGTACCAGTGGAGCGCCTCCTCGTCGTGCGCGAGCGCGCCCTCGAGCGCGATGCGCCCCCAGAGATACCTGCGGTCTTTCGCCCCGAGCCGGCGGCCGACCGGCCCGCCGAGCGCCTCGGCCGCCAAGCGCGGATCCTGATCTGCCAACCGCACCGCCGCGAGCACCGCCACCTCGCGCGTGGCGCGGCGCCCGAAATGCCGCGGCAGATGCGCCAGCACGCGCTGCGGATGCGTCACCGCCTGCGCGAGCAGCACCTCATCCGGGGCCTGCCCGGCCGGGAGGTAGCCGAGCGCGGTCTTGGCGGCGGTGATCTGGCCCCGCTCGAACAGGATGCGCGCACGCTGCCAGACGTCGCTTGCGCGGATCGCGCCGCGCTCCGCGAGCTTGTCGGCGAGCAGCTCGCAGCCCTCGGGCAGCTCGCCGGGCGCGCTCCACATCGCCTTCGCCTCAACCGCGGCCTTCGCGTCCCCGCGAGCGAGCCGCGCGGCCCAGCCGTAGCAGCGCAGCTCCAGGTCGCGCGCTTTCAGCGGCGCGACCGCGCGCTCGAAACCTTTCCAGTCCTCGCGCTTGCCGAGCTGCTTTGCCCAATCGGTTCTCAGCGCCTGCGCAAGATAGGTTCCGGCCTGTTCGCGCAGGAACGCTTGCACGTCAGCCTCGGGTGCGTCTTCCAGCTGCAGCTCGAGCGCCCAGTACTCGGGGTACGGCTCGAGCAGACCGCCCTTGAGCGCCGGCGCGTAACGCGCGAGGGCGATCGGGTCGCCCGCGTTGTAGGCAGCGTAGGCTTTCAGCAGCGCTTCATCCGCACTCGGCGCATCCGCGGCCCCGAAGGCCGCCGGGGCAACAATGCACAGCGCCAGTGCTATATTGCGGAAACGCTGCAAAATCATGAAGTAAGCATACCACGCGCATGGATATTCAAAAGCTCAAGCTGTGGCGCCGCGAGCAGCGCCAACGACTCTTGGCGGATCGCCTTGCGGTCGACGCCACCCGGCTCGAGTCCTGGCGCCAAAGCATCGACACGCACATCGAGCGCACGTTCCCCGGGTTGGGCAAGGCGACGGTCGCGATCTGCTGGCCGATCAGGAACGAGTACGACGCGCGCCACCTCGCGCGCCGGCTGCGCGAGCACGGCGCGCGCACGGTGTTGCCGGTGGTGGTGGCGCCCGCGACGCCGCTCGTGTTCCGCGAATGGCATCCCGGGGTGAAACTCGCCGACGGCGCGATGGGCATTCCCTATCCGGTGGACTCGGCGGAGATGGCCCCCGACGCGGTCCTGTTGCCGATGAACGGCTGGGACGCAGGGGGGTACCGGCTGGGTTACGGCGGAGGCTTCTTCGATCGCACTCTGGCGAGCCTTGCCAAGAAGCCGGTCACGATCGGGGTCAGCTACGAGCTCGCCAGGCTCGAGACGATCCATCCCCAGCTATGGGACATCCCGCTCGACTACGTGGTCACCGAGCGCGGCGTCTACCGGCGCGACCCGCCGGGGCTGGTTTTCCTCGCGGCGCCGCCGGCGGGCGAACCGAGCGCGCTCGCCTCGCCGGTGTGCTACGCGGGGGAAATCGCGCCGGACTACTTCGGCAAGGCTAGCTGAGGAACAGCCGGTAAGCGGGATTGCGGGTTTCGTCGACGTACGGATAGCCGAGCTTGGCGAGGAAGCGGGCGAACTCGCGCATCTCGGTGGGCGGCACCTGGATGCCGACCAGCACGCGGCCGTAGTCCGCGCCCTGGTTGCGATAGTGGAACAGGCTGATGTTCCAGTCGCTGCGCATGTTGTTCAGGAATCTCATCAGTGCGCCCGGTCGCTCCGGAAACTCGAACCGATACAGCAGCTCGTTCGCCGCGCGCGCAGCGCGCCGGTTGCCCGACCAAGGCGCGCGGCCGCCGACCATGTGGCGCAGGTGAGTCTTTGCCATCTCGTTGTCGGACAGGTCGAGCGTGCGCAGGCCGTGGCGCTCGAGGTTGCGCACGATCTTCGCGGTCTGGGCACGGTTGACGGTCTCGATGCCGACGAAGATGTGCGCCTCGCGCGACTCGGCAATGCGGTAATTGAACTCGGTGATGTTCTTCGCGCCGAGCGTGGCGCAGAACTTCTTGAAGCTCCCCGGGCGCTCCGGGATCGTGACCGCGAGGATCGCCTCGCGGTCCTCGCCTAGCTCGGCCTGCTCGGCGATGAAGCGCAGGCGGTCGAAGTTGGTGTTCGCGCCGCAGGCCACTGCGACCAGCGTCTTGCCGCGCGCGGCGTGCTTCTCGACCCAGGCTTTGGCGCCGGCGATCGCGAGCGCGCCGGCAGGCTCGAGCACCACGCGCGTGTCCTCGAACACGTCCTTGATCGCGGCGCACATCTGGTCGGTGTCGACGAGGATCATTTCGTCGATCAGCTCACGCGCCAGGCGGAAGGTCTCCTTGCCGACCTGCTTCACCGCGACGCCATCAGCGAACAAGCCGACCTGCTCAAGCACCACGCGCCGGCCGGCCTTGAGCGAGCGCGCCATCGCGTCGGCGTCGACCGGCTCGACGCCGACGATCCTGACCTTGGGACGCAGGCGCTTGAGGTAGGCCGCGATGCCGGAGATCAGTCCGCCGCCGCCGACGGCGACGAACACGGCGTCGATCGGCCCGGGGTGCTGGCGCGCGATCTCCATCCCGATCGTTCCCTGCCCGGCGATGACGTCGGGGTCGTCGTAGGGATGCACGAAGGTCAGCCCGCGCCGGCGCTTGACCCGCATCGCGTAAGCGTAGGCGTCCGAATACGAATCACCGCGCAAAAGGACCTCGGCCCCGCGCGCCGCCACCGCGTCGACCTTTATCCGCGGCGTGGTCACCGGCATCACGATCACCGCGCGGCAGCCGAGCGTCTGCGCAGCGAGCGCGACACCCTGCGCATGATTGCCGGCGCTGGCGGCGATCACGCCCTTCTTCAGCTTCTCCGGCGGCAGGCTCGCCATCTTGTTGTACGCGCCGCGCAGCTTGAACGAGAATACCGGCTGCAGATCCTCGCGCTTGAGCAAGAGCGTATTGCGCAAGCGCTTCGACAGCCCGGGGGCGCGCTCCAGCGGCGATTCGATCGCCACGTCGTACACTCGCGCCTTGAGAATCCGTTCGAGATAATCGTTTCGCTTCACGCCGAAAAGACTAGCACACCCTGCACGCGCTCCTCTCGCCCGAAGGCGGCCTCGCCGGACTGTTCGTTGCAAGCTTCGTCGCCGCGACGCTGGTGCCGCTGTCGTCCGAGGCGGTGCTGTTCGGCTATCTCGGCCTGTACCCCGATCACGCCACGGTTGCGATCGCGCTCGCCACGCTCGGCAACACCGCGGGCGGCATGACCACCTACGCGCTCGGACGCCTGGTGCCCGAGCGCACGCGCCACAAGCTCGACGAGCGTGCGCTGCGACGGCTAGAGCGCTACGGCAGCCCGGCGACCTTCTTCGCCTTCCTGCCGCTGGTGGGCGACGCGCTGTGCCTCGCGGCCGGGTGGCTGCGGGTGAACTGGCCCGCGGCGCTCGCCTTCATGGCCGCCGGGCGCCTGGCGCGCTACCTGCTTGTCGCCTACGCAAGCGGGCTGCTAAGGGCCGCTTAAGCCGCTTGGCCTAGAATCGGGTCGGATGCTTATCGCAGGAGACATAGGCGGTACCAAGACGCTGCTCGCGCTGTATGACGCCGGGCAGGGCCCGCGCCGGCCCGTGGCCGAAGCCGAGTTCGCGAGCGCGCGCTACGAGGGGCTCGAGCCCATGGTCGAGGAGTTCCTCGGCAAGCACCGGGCGCAAGCGCGCACGGCGTGCTTTGACGTCGCCGGGCCGGTGATCGACGGCCGCGCCCGGCTCACGAACCTGCCCTGGGTGCTGGAAGAAAAGGCGCTGTGCAGCAGGCTTCGCCTGCGCGGCGCAACGCTGCTCAATGATCTGCAGGCCATCGCGCACGCGGTTCCGCACCTGCAGGCCGGCGAGCTGCACACGATCAAGCCCGGCCGGGCGCAGTCGCGCGGCGCCATGGCGGTGATCGCTCCCGGCACGGGGCTAGGCGAGGCCTTCCTCGTCTGGAGCGACAGCGGGTACATCGCCTGCCCGTCCGAGGGCGGGCACGCCGACTTCGGCCCCGGCGACGAGCTGCAAATGGAGCTGCTGGCCCACCTGCGCGTGCGCTACGCGCGCGTCGGCTACGAGCAGGTGTGCTCGGGCATGGGCCTGCCCAACATCTACGATTTCCTGCGCGATTCTGGCCGCGCGCCGGAATCGCCTGCCCTGGCCGCGGAGCTGGCGCGGACGTCCGATCGCACACCGCTCATCGTGCAGGCCGCGTTGCGCGAGCCGGCGGCCGACCCGCTATGCGCGCTGACGCTGCGCTGCTTTGTTTCGATTCTCGGCGCCGAAGCGGGCAACCTCGCGCTCAAGGTGCTCGCCACCGGGGGCGTATACATCGGCGGCGGGATTGCGCCGCGCATCCTGCCCCAGCTCGAGGGCGGCGCCTTCGCGCAGGCCTTCGTCAACAAGGGGCGCTTCACGCAGATGCTCGAAGGCATACCGGTGCACGCGATCGCGACGCGCGCGGCGTTGCTCGGCGCGGCGATCTACGGCCTGCGGCAGATGCAGGCCGGCTGAGCCCGCTGAGCAGGGACATTCGCATTCACGCAGGAGAACAGGCATGCAGCTCGGAATGATCGGATTGGGACGCATGGGCGCCAACATGGTGCGGCGCCTGCTCAAGGCGGGCCACGAGCTCGTCGTGTACGACAGCCACGCCGAGGCCGTGCGCCCGCTCGAGCAGGCCGGCGCACAGGGGACGACCGCGCTGAAGGACCTCGTCGCCCGCCTGGCCACGCCGCGCGCGTTGTGGCTGATGGTGCCCGCCGCCGCAGTCGACGCGGTGCTGGAGCAGCTCACGCCGCTGCTCGAGCCGGGCGATTGCGTGATCGACGGCGGTAATTCCTACTATCACGACGATCTGCGCCGCGCCGCCGCGCTGACCGGCAAGAAGCTGCACTACGTCGACGTCGGCGTGAGCGGCGGGGTGTGGGGCGCCGAGCGTGGCTACTGCCTCATGATCGGCGGCGAGAACGAAGTGGTGGCGCGGCTGGAGCCGGTCTTTCGCGCGCTGGCGCCCGGAGTCGACGCCGCGGCGCGCACGCCCGGGCGCGAGGGAACTCCCTCGCCCGAGGAAGACGGCTACCTCCACTGCGGACCGAACGGCGCGGGCCATTTCGTCAAGATGGTGCACAACGGGATCGAATACGGGGTCATGGCCGCCTACGCCGAAGGCCTCAACATCCTGCACGGCGCCGCCATCGGCAAGCGCCAGGGCGAGGTAGACGCCGAGACCACGCCGCTGCGGCATCCAGAGCGCTACCGCTACGATATCGACGTGGCGCGCGTGGCTGAGGTCTGGCGCCGCGGCAGCGTCATCGGCTCTTGGCTGCTCGATCTGAGCGCGAGCGCGCTGCGCGCCGATCCCGCCCTGACCAAGTTCGGCGGCCGCGTCTCTGACTCCGGAGAAGGGCGCTGGACCGTGCAGGCCGCGGTCGACGAAGGCGTTCCGGCACCGGTAATCAGCGCCGCGCTGTTCGCGCGCTTCGCCTCGCGCGCACACAGCGAATACGCCGACAAACTGCTCTCGGCGATGCGCTACGAGTTCGGCGGTCACCTCGAGAAAGCCGGCGCCGGGGAAAAGAGCAAGTGACCCCGGGTGCCGGCGACGAGCTGGTATTCCTGTTCGACGTCGACAACACCCTGCTCGACAACGACCGCGTGCAGCATGACCTGCGCGAGCAGCTCGCGCACGAGTTCGGCCCGAAAGCGCGCGACCGCTACTGGGACATCCTCGAGCGGCTGCGCGAGGAGCTCGGCTACGTCGATTACCTCGGCGCGCTGGAACGCTACCGGCTCGAACGCCTGCACGACCCGCGGGTGCTGGCGCTGTCGGGCTGGCTGGTCGACTACCCGTTCGCCGACCGGCTCTACCCGGATGCGCTCGAGGTGCTACGGCACGCGCGCCGCGGTGCGCGCACGGTGATCCTGTCGGACGGCGACGCGGTCTTCCAGCCGCGCAAGGTGATGCGCTCGGGATTGTGGGGCGAGGTAAACGGCCAGGTGCTGATCTACGTCCACAAGGAGCGGATGCTAGAAGACGTCGAGCGACTGTTCCCGGCCCGGCGCTACGTGATGGTCGACGACAAGCTGCGCATCCTCTCGGCCATTAAATCGGCCTGGGGCAAGCGCGTGACCACCGTGTTCGCGCGCCAGGGGCACTACGCCAACGATGCTGAAACGACGGCGCGCTATCCCGCGGCCGACATGAGCATCGGGCGCATTGGAGAGCTGCTGCGCCGCGACCTGTCGCGCCTTTCTTGATTTGAGGCAAGGAATGCAGGACCTCGAGCGCTAACCTGAGCGAGTGCACCTGCGCAACCGTCTGTTCGTCGCGCTCGCGCTCGTCTACGGCCTCGCCGGCGGGCTGCTTGCGCTCGCGCGTCTTGCCGCGCCCCAGCTGGTGCCGGGAGACGCGGTGCGCGCCCACGCGCATCTGATGCTGCTCGGGCTGGTGCTGATGTCGATCTACGGCATCGGCCTGCACGTGCTGCCGCGCTTCGGAGGCTACGTTTTGCGCTCCGAGCGCCTCGCGTGGGCCCAGTTCTGGCTAGCCAACGCCGGCCTGCCACTGATGATCGCGGGCTGGCTCGGTTCGCTGCGCTGGGCCGTTACGCTAGGCGGCGCACTGAGCGTTGCGGCGATGCTCGCCTTCGGCGTCAACGTCGTGTTTACCGTCCGGCTCAAGCCGCCCGCGGAGACCGAATGATCCAGTACCGCGGCTGCGAGCTGCCCGAGGACCTGTGGTACGACCTCGACTACTGCTGGGTCAGGCCCGAACCCGACGGCAACTTCCGGGTCGGCATTACCGACCCGGCGCAGACCATGGCGGGCAGGGTGCAGTACGCGACCTTCCGTCCGGTGGGCTCGCGCAGGGCGAGGAAGAAGCCGGTCGCCCGGCTCGAGTCGGGCAAGTGGGCGGGCGGCGTGCCGGCGCCGTTCGAGGGCACCATCGTCGCGGTCAACGAGCGCGTCACCGCCGAGCCCGGGCTGATCAACGTCGCGCCCTATTCAGATGCCTGGCTGGTGCTGATGAAGCCCGACGACCCGCAAGCCGCGCTCGCCTCGCTCGCACGCGGGGAGGCCGCGCAGGCCGGACTGCGCGCCTGGATCGATCGCTACGACCTCGATTGCATGCGCTGCGCGGAGTAACGATGCGCGTCGAACTGCTCGTGTCCGAATGGTGCGTGACCTGCCCCGCGGCGGAGGCCGTATGGCGCACGGTCGCCGCCGAGAAGGACATCGACTACGCGGTGCTCGACCTTGCGCAGCCCGAGGGCAAGCGACTGGCGCGCGAGCTTCGCATCCGCAGCATCCCCGCGCTGGTGATCGACGGCGAATTGAAGACGGTCGGCGTGCTGCCGCTCGCCGAGGCGCGCAAGATGGTGGCGGCGGCGCCCGAGCGGCCGGCGCGCGCGGCGCGCCACGTGGGCCTGTTGCTCGGGCGCGACGAGCGCCTGTTCACGCTATCGGCGCTGGCCTGGCTGCTCGCCGCGGGCGCAGCGATGCTCGTCTCCGGCTCGATGCTCGCGCCCGCGCCGATGCACCTGTTCGGCGGCTTCGTGCTGTGCCTGATCTACGCCCTGGGCGCGCACATGCTGCCGCGCTTCACCGGCCGCCCGATCCGGGGCGGTGCCTGGTCGCTCGCGCAGCTCGTCGTGGCCGACGTCGGCATCGGGCTGTTCGGTCTAGGGGCGATGCTCACGGGCGGCGCGCTGCTATGGCTTTCGCTCGCCTTGTTCGCGATCCGGCTGCGGCCCGTACTGATGCCGTTCGCCCGCGCCTGACGCCAAGAGGACGAACTTCGCCGCGGTCACATGCCGAAACTCTGCCCGCAGCCGCAGGTGCGGCGCGCGCGAGGGTTGTCGAAGCGCAATCGCCTGGATAAACCCTCCTGAACAAGGTCGATGGCCGCCCCTTTGATGCGGGACAGGCTCTCGGCGTCCACGGCGAATAGGATTCCGCGGCTTTCGAATATCGCGTCGTCCGCGCGAGCCTCGCAGGCGTAGCCAATGTCGTAGCGAAAGCCCGAGCACCCCGCAGGGCGAACCGCGAGCCGAACCATCCCGCGTGCGCCGCGCTTGGCAAGCTGCCCGGCCAGGTAGACAGCCGCACGCTCGCTAAGCGCGAGCGGTACGGGGATGCCGGACAAATCGGGCGCTGCCCGCGCAGCCTGAAAGTCCGGAATCTCGATTTCCACGTCGCCGCCCGCCGGAATCGCCAGGCATGCGAGGCGCGAGCCCGTTCGGCCGGCGCCGGCTCTATCGAGCAGGTCATGCTCGTCTTCGTCGGGCGAGTTCAAGTTCACGCCCCCTTCCCGGACCTCGACCAAGCAGGTGCCGCAGGCGCCCGCAGACTCGCATTCGTGTGGCAAGGGGACTCCGTGACGCAGCAGATGGTCGAGCAGGGATCCGCCGCCGACCGGCAGCGTGCACACCACCAGACTTTCTCCTTCCCTACGACGGACCCTGATGCTTGCCATTTCGCATGCGCCTGCAGAGGGTGGCAAACCTTCGGCCTACTTTGCCCTTCCGATGCGAACCTTCCACACCTCGGGGCCGCTCTCCAGGTACTCCCACTTGAACGGCTCGCCGAGTTCGGCCTGGAACTGGTAGTAGAGCGGCTTCGGGTCGTGGTCGTTGACGAGCAGGAATGCGTCGCCGGGCGCAAGCTTGCGGAAAGTGCCGAAGATCAGCGGATGGCGCTCGCGCGGAACGATTGTGCGCACGTCGAGGGTGTTGGTTGCGTCGGTAGTCATGATGCGATCTCCTTGGGTTGCTGTTGAAAATTCGTCTGGAAATCGGGCTCAACCGTTCCAGCCGAAGGCCTCCTTCGCGCTCGGCGACATCAGTTCCGGCGTCCAGGATGGATCCCAGACGAGGCGGACCTCCGCTTCGGCGCCATGTGGCAACAGCGCCTGGACCGCGTCGCGCGCCTCGTCCACGATCAGCCCCCCCATCGGGCAGGCCGGCGTGGTCATGGTCATCCTTACCTCGACCCGTTGCGGCGTGAGGTCGACGCCGTAGACGAGACCCAGGTCGACGATATTCATTCCGACCTCCGGGTCGTCAACCGAGCGCAATGCTTCGCGAACAGTTTCTTCACTGAGCAACGGATCCACTCTCATCGAAAGTTAAAGCTGTACAGCACATACAGCTTCAAGGTAGCATGTCTACGGCGGATAATCAATATCTCCAATACACCTTTAAATTCGCCGCGGGAGCCCGCTCATGCGACTCACGACTTTTTCGGATTACAGCTTGCGGGTGCTGACCTATCTCGCCGTCCACGACGGCCGGATCGCTACGGTCGGGGAGATCGCGGCCGCCTACGGCGTTTCGGGGAACCACCTCGTTAAAGTCGTCCACCATCTGTCGCAGCGGGGCTATATCGAAACCACCCGAGGCAAGGGCGGGGGGATGCGATTGGCGCGGCCGTCCCGCAGCATCAATATCGGCGAAGTGCTGCGCGGAACCGAAGACTCGCTCAATCTCGTGGAGTGCTTCGACGCCGCGTCGGAATGCCGCATCGAGCCCGCATGCGCGCTGAAGGGGGTGCTCGGGCGCGCCCTGGACGCGTTCTTCGCGGTGCTCGACCGCCATACGCTCGCCGACCTGCTGGTGAACAAGCCCAGGCTCGCTCGCATCCTCGTGCTGCCGCAGGCGAGCCCGCGGCGCGCATGAGCCCGCGCGGCGCGCGCCGGCTGATCGCCAGCCACGCGGTGTTCTACCCGGCGGCGGCGGTTTACGCGGCGCTTGCGCTGCCCGCGTCGGTGCTTTCGATGACCGGCGACAGCGGAAGCTGGCCCGGTCTCGCTCTGCCAAGCGGGCATGCGCACGAAATGCTGTTCGGATTCGCGCTCGCGGTCGTCGCGGGCAACCAGCTCGGTCCCGCGACCCCGTCGCGCGTGGCTGCGCTTCTCGCGCTCTGGGCCGCCGCGCGCGGCACCTTCCTCCTCGCACCCGAGAGCATCGTAGCCGCCGTCTCGAACGCCGCGTTCGCCGGGGTGCTCGCCGCCCTGCTCGCGCCGCGCCTGCTCGGCAGCGCGAAAAAATTGCGCAACCAAGCCCTGCCGTTCGCGCTGGTCGCGATCTGCGCCGCCGCCGCCGTGTTTCCGCTCGTCCCGCACACCGACGCGACGGTCGCGGTGCTGCTCTTCGCGCTCCTGATGCTCTTCATGGGGGGGCGAATCATCGCCCCCGCTGTCGCCGGCCAGTACTATCGCCAGGGCGAGAAACTCGAGGCACGGGTCCAGCCGGCGATCGAGGCCGGACTGATCGCCGGCATGGCGCTTGCCGTCGCATCTGCGATCTGGGGACGCCCCGGACTTGGCTGGCTGACCGCGGCCGCGACAGGCGCCTGCGGCCTGCTCGCCGCGGCGCGCCTCTGGCGCTGGCGGCTGTGGGGGCTGCGCGGCCGGTCCGACTTGCTCTGCCTCGCGGCGGGATACGGTTGGGTCGCGCTCGGGCTCGTGCTTTACGCTGCCGCCCTCGCGGCGGGGCAGGAGCGCACCGCAGCCCTGCACCTGATCACGGTTGGAGGCCTCGGGACGCTCACCCTGAACGTGATGGCAATGACTTCCATGCTCAAGGCGCGTCTCGAGCTCTCGCGCGCCCGCATTCCGGTATGGGGGACGCTGCTCATTGCCGCGGCCACCCTGGCCCGCGCGCAGGCGGGCGAGTCCGCGCTCGCGTCTCCCGAGTGGCTCTGGTTCGCGGCGCTGTGCTGGAGCGGCGCTTACGCCCTGCTGCTCGTGCTTCTCACGCGCTGCGCGCGCGCCGCTGCCGCGGCGAAAAGTAGCCGACCATCATAGACAGGGCGAGCGGCCGCGGCCTCAACATGCGGAAGCAAACCCATCATGGACGAAGGGGATGACTGACGCGTAGGAACTTGATCGAAATTAAGCCTTCCGCCACCGTCGCGGACCACACTCACGCCATCGCCAAATCAATGCGAGAGTGTCATGGACGGGCCGGACTTCTTCGACTGCGCACCGCGCCTTCAGCTACGCGACCCGCTTGCCGAGTTTCTCGGCGCTGCGCGCGAAGGGCTGATCGAGTACACCTACGTCGATTCGGTCAAGCTCGCCGGGCATTCGTGCCCGACCGTGGCGGGCGCGCACCTGCTCGCCGCAAAGGCGCTTGCCCTGCTTTACCCCGACGCGATCCCCGAGCGCGGTGCGATCAGGGTTGAGATGCGCGATCCGCAGGACGCAGGAGTGACCGGCGTGATCGCCGGCATTCTCGGCTTGATCACGGGCGCCGCCGGCGACGGGGGCTTCAAAGGCGTCGCCGGGCGATTCGTGCGCCGCGGCCTGCTCGCATTCGGGGTGCCGATGCAGGGGCTCGCGCGCTTCACGCATGTCGATACCGGAGCGTCGGTAGAGCTCGACTACCGTCCCGAGCGCGTCGTCGGCGACCCGGCGATGAAGCAGGCGCTGGCCCGCGCTTGCGGCGCCGACGCGACCGCCGGCGAACGCGAGCGGTTCGCGATGCTCTGGCAGGACCGGGTACGCAGCATACTGACCGGAGCCGGCGGCGAACTGGTCGAAATCCTGCGCGCCTCCGGATGAGGCGTGGAACAATCGCCTTGGCGGCTCAGAGGCGCTGAAGCTTGCGCGCGGCACCGGCGTAGAGCACCTCGCGCATCGCCCCCGCGGCGCGCGAGTGGAACGCCACCGCGTCAGGGTCGAAATCGCGCGCCGGCACGGGCGCGTGCGCGAAGTGGCCGAAGCGGTCGGCTCCGCGCACCAGGGCGGCGCAGTCCCAGGCGCCCACCACCTGCTTGGTGTCGGGCGGCATGAAGTGCATCGACACGCCGATCCGCCGGTCGGATGAGAGGTTCGGGCCCGAACCGTGCGCGAGACAGTAATTGTGCAGCGACATCTCGCCCGCGCGCAGCGGCATGCTCGGGGCGCGCGCCTCGTCCAGTCCGCGGATCGCCTGCCCGCGCGTGAGCATGTTGTCCGGGTCGTAGGTGTCCTCGTGGAGGAGCGTCTCGCAGGTGTGGGTGCCCGGCATTACTTTCATGCAGCCCGCTTCGACGCTCGCGTCCGCGATCGCGAACCAGGCCGTCACGACGTTGCGGCTCGACAGCCCCCAGTAGGTGTTGTCCTGGTGCCACGACACGAAGCTCTTCGAGCCTGCTTCCTTGATCCAGAAGATCGTGCTCCAGCACAGGATGTCGGGGCCGATCAGCTGCTCGATCGGGTCGAGCACGCGCGGATCGCGGATCAGGTCGTCGAGCCATTTGAAAAGGAGAAATGCGCGGCTGCGCTGGCCGGCCTCGAGCCTGCCGCCCTGGGTGGCCTCGAAGGCCTCGAGCCTGCGCCGTAGCTCTGCCGCCTCGGCCGCCGGCATCACCGGGACCGGGCAGACGTAGCCGTCGCGGCGGTACTGGTCGATCTGCTGGTCCGTAAGCGGCATGTGGGCCTCCCCGATCGATCGCTGAACCGCCCGATGATACCTAAGGACGGGTTGGGGCTTGACCGGCATCAACTACGCACGCCGCAGGCAGGTTATGTTTGCTCGGAAACCACGGACCCTCCGATGCTCCTGGCCTGGATCCTCTGCTTCAGCGTTCTCGGCAGCCTCGGCGCCGTCGGTGGCGCGGCGCTGCTGCTCGCCTTCCCCGACGAGGTACGCAAGCGCCTCGTCCCGGCACTCATCGCCTATGCGGTCGGAACGCTGCTCGGCGCGGCCTTCCTCGGCATGATCCCCGCCGCGGCGGGGAATGCGCCGATCAAGACGGTGAGTGCGACCGTGCTCGCCGGAATCGTACTGTTCTTCCTGCTCGAAAGGCTCGTGCTGTGGCGCCACGGACACGAGGCTGCGAGTTCCTCCAATCCCGCGGCGCCGCTCATTCTGGTCGGCGACGCGTTCCACAATTTCGTCGACGGCGTCGTGATCGCCGCGGCGTTCCTCAGTTCGGTGCCGCTCGGCGTCGCGGCCGGGCTCGCGGTCGTCGCACACGAAGTTCCGCAGGAAGTCGGCGACTTCGCCATCCTGCTCGATGGCGGCTATGGACGCAAAAAGGCCCTCGCTCTCAACACGCTCTCGGCGACGGCGACGCTGCCGGGAGCGCTGGCCGGCTATCTCTGGCTCGCCGACGTCCAGGGGCTCGTGCCCTACGTGCTCGCGCTCTCGGCGGCGAGCTTCATCTACATCGCGGTCGCCGACCTGCTGCCGGGCCTGCACCGCCGGCCGGCCGGTGGCTGGCGCCAGCTCGCGCTGATCGGGGCGGGAATCGCCACCATCGCGGTGTTTCACCTTTCGCGATGAGGACTGAAGCGCGGCGTCGGCTCAGCTGTAGGTGAAGAAGCCTCGCCCGGTCTTCCGGCCGAGATAGCCCGCCTCGACCATCTCCACCAGCAGCGGGGCGGGGCGGTATTTCGGGTCCTTGAAGCCCTCGAACAGGACCTGCATCACCGCCAGCTCGACGTCCAGCCCGACCAGGTCGCACAGCGCGAGGGGTCCGATCGGGTGGTTGGCGCCGAGCTTCATCGCCTGGTCGATCTGCTCGGCGGTCGCGAGGCCTTCGGCCAGTGCGAAGATCGCCTCGTTGATCATCGGGCAGAGCATGCGATTGACCACGAAACCGGGGCTGTTACGCACCTGCACCGGCGCCTTGCCGATCTTCTTGGTCAGCGCCTCGACTGCGGCGTAGGTGTCGTCGGAGGTCTGCAGGCCGCGGATCAGTTCGACCAGCGCCATCACCGGCACCGGGTTGAAAAAGTGCATCCCGATCACCTTGTCGGGGCGCTTGGTCGCCGCCGCGAGGCGCGTGATCGAGATCGACGACGTGTTCGACGCGATCACGGTGTTCGCCGGCGCCAGCTCGTCGAGCTGGGCGAAGATCTTCAGCTTGAGCGGCAAGTTCTCGGTAGCGGCCTCGATCACCAGGCCGCAGTCCTTGACCGCGCCAACGTCGGTCGAGGTGCGGATGCGGGCCAGCGCGGCGGCCTTCTGCTCGGCGCTCATCTTTTCCTTTTTCAACAACCGGTCGAGGCTGCCCGACACCGTGGCGACGGCGCGATCGAGCTGCGCCTGCGCAACGTCGGTCATCACCACGTCGATCCCGGCCACGGCGAGCGCCTGGCTGATGCCGTTCCCCATCGTGCCCGCGCCGACTATCGCGATTTTGCCGATTTCCATGATCCGTTCCTTCCCAATGCTTGCGTTATGCGGCCTGCAGCTTTGCGACCGCGACAGCGAGCCATTTGACGCCCTGACCGCCGAAGTTCACCTGCACGCGCGCGTCGTTGCCCTGGCCTTCGGCGTCGATGATCACGCCCGAGCCGAACTTCGGGTGCAGCACGTTCTGCCCGACGCGAAAGCCGCCTGCGGCGGCAGGGCTCGCGAAGCCGGGCGCCTTCTTACGCGGCGCGGCCCATGCCCCGGACACCGACGCGAGCGCCTGGCGCGCGCGCTGTCCGGCGAAGCGCGGCGTGAGCCACTTCATCAGGCCTTCCGGAATCTCGTCCAGGAAGCGCGAAGGCAGGTTATAGCGCGTCTGCCCGTGCAGCATCCTGGTCTGCGCGAACGACAGGTACAAACGCTTTCTCGCGCGCGTGATCGCGACGTAAGCCAGCCGGCGCTCCTCCTCCAGTCCGTCCCTCTCCATCACGCTCTGCTCGTGGGGGAACAGGCCTTCTTCCAGCCCGGTGAGGAACACCGCCTCGAATTCCAGCCCCTTGGCCGAGTGCACCGTCATCATCTGCAGCGCGTCCTGACCCTCGCCGGCTTGGTGCTCGCCCGCTTCGAGCGCGGCATGGGTGAGAAAGGCGGTCAGCGGGTCTGCTTCCTCGCCCGACTCGACCGCGCGCTCCTCTTCGGTGAAGGCGGCCGCGGCGTTGACCAGCTCCTCGAGGTTGTCGATCCGGTCGGCGCCTTCGCGCTCGCCCTTGTAGTGCTCGATCAGCCCGCTTCGCGCCACCACGTGCTCCACCGCCTCCGGCAGCGGCAGGTCGGCGGTTTCGCGCCTGAGCTCCTCGATCAGCCTGCAGAACACCGCCGCCTTGCCGTCTACGGCGGCGAACAGCGACGTCCCCGCCTGCTTCGCCGCGTCCTGGATCTGCTCGAGCGTGCGCGCGCCAAGGCCGCGCGGGGGAAAGTTGACCACCCTGAGGAACGCGTTGTCGTCGTCGCTCGACGCGATCAGCCGCAGGTAGGCAAGCGCGTGCTTGATCTCGGCGCGCTCAAAAAAGCGCAGGCCCCCGTACACACGGTAGGGGATGCCGGCCGAGAACAGCGCGTGCTCGAGCACCCGCGATTGCGCGTTCGAGCGGTACAGCACCGCGAGATCCGCGCGCCGTGCTCCGTCGTCCACCAACGCCTGAACTTCCTGCACCAGCCAGCGCGCCTCGAGCGCGTCGGTCTCGGCCTCGAATACGCGCAGCGGCTCGCCCTCGCCCGCGGCGGTCCACAGGTTCTTGCCCAGCCGCTTGCGGTTGTTCGCGATCAGCGCGTTGGCGGCGTCGAGGATGTTGCCGTGCGAGCGGTAGTTCTGCTCCAGGCGGATCACCTTCTGCACCCGGAAGTCGCGCTCGAAGTCGGCCATGTTGCCCACGTTCGCGCCGCGGAAGGCGTAGATCGACTGGTCGTCGTCGCCGACCGCGAACACTGCGCCCTGCCGGCCGGCAAGCAGCTTGAGCCAGCGGTACTGCAGCTTGTTCGTGTCCTGGAACTCGTCAACCAGGATGTGCCGGAAGCGCGCCGCGTAGTGCTCGCGCAGGATCTCGTTCCGCGCCAGCAGCTCGTAGCTGCGCAACATCAGCTCGGCGAAATCCACCACGCCCTCGCGCTGGCACTGCTCATCGTAGGCCGCATAGAGATCGGCGAAGCGGCGCGTGGTCTCGTCGGTCAGCGCGACGTCGCGCGCGCGCACTCCCTCTTCCTTTCTCGCGTTGATGAAGTACTGCACCTCGCGCGGCGCGAAACGGTCCTCGTCGACGTCGAGCGCCTTCACCAGCCGCTTGACCGCGCCGAGCTGGTCCTGCGAGTCGAGGATCTGGAAGGTCTGCGGCAGCCCGGCGTCGCGGTGGTGCGCGCGCAGCATGCGGTTGCACAGGCCGTGGAAGGTGCCGATCCACATGCCGCGCGGGTTCACCGGCAGCATGGCGGTGAGGCGCGCGAGCATCTCGCGCGCGGCCTTGTTGGTGAACGTGACCGCCAGCACCCCGCCCGGGGTTACGCGCCCGCTCTTGATCAGCCAGGCGATGCGCGTGGTGAGCACCCGCGTCTTGCCGCTGCCCGCGCCGGCCAGGATCAGCGCGTGCTCGTCCTCTAGCGTGACCGCCGCGAGCTGTTCGGGATTGAGATGTTCGAGATGCAGCGACAAAGCACGCACATTATAAGCCGCGCGCTACGTCGAGACCTTCCGGCCGGCCAACCCCGGCTGCTGCACAGCTCACAGGCCAGCACGTCGGACCGGTGCGGCGAAAAGCTATAATTCGCGGCTCGCCGCCAACCAAGTCACAGATGCAAGAGCGCTACGATCCGCAGAGCGTCGAACGCGAGGCCCAGGACCACTGGGAGCGGCGCGGCTCGTTCCGCGTCGTCGAAGATCGCGCACGGCCGAAATTCTACTGCCTGTCCATGTTCCCCTATCCCTCCGGGAAGCTGCACATGGGGCACGTCAGAAACTATACCATCGGCGACGTCCTCACCCGCCATTACCGCATGCGCGGCATGAACGTGCTGCAGCCCATGGGCTGGGACGCATTCGGGCTGCCCGCCGAGAACGCAGCGATGGCGAACAAGGTCCCTCCGGCCAAGTGGACCTACGACAACATCGCGTACATGAAGAAGCAGTTGAAGAGCCTAGGCTTCGCGCTCGACTGGGAGCGCGAACTCGCGACCTGCCGGCCGGAGTACTACAAGTGGAACCAGTGGCTGTTCACGCGGCTCTTCAGGAAGGGGCTCGCGTATCGCAAGAGCGGAGTGGTGAACTGGGACCCGGTCGACCAGACCGTGCTCGCCAACGAGCAGGTGATCGACGGCCGCGGCTGGCGCACCGGCGCGCCGGTCGAGAAGCGCGAGATCCCGATGTACTTCCTGCGCATCACCGCTTACGCCGAGGAGTTGCTCGCGGCGCTCGACAGCCTGCCGGGCTGGCCGGAGCAGGTCAAGCTGATGCAGAAGAACTGGATCGGCCGCTCCGAGGGCGTTCGCGTCGGGTTCGAGTACGAGCTCCAAGGAAAAAAGCACGTGCTGTGGGTGTTCACCACCCGCGCCGACACCCTGATGGGCGCCACCTTCTGCGCCGTCGCGGCAGAGCACCCCATCGCAGCTTTTGCTTCCAGATCGAATCGAGAACTGGCGAAATTCGTCGAAGAATGCAAGCAGGGCGCGGTGATGGAGGCCGACCTGGCGCAGCTCGAGAAGAAGGGCATGCCGACCGGGCTTTACTGCACCCACCCCCTTTCGGGCGAGAAGATCCCGGTCTGGGTCGCAAACTACGTGCTGATGGGCTACGGCGAAGGCGCGGTGATGGCGGTGCCGGCGCACGACGAGCGCGACTACGCTTTCGCGCTCAAGTACGGGCTGCCGATCAAGCCGGTCATCCGCCACGCCCTCGGCGACACGGTTCCCGAGCCGTGGCAGCCGCAGTACGCGGATTGCGGCACCTGCATCAACTCCGGCAAGTACGACGGCCTGCCGTTCGATGAGGCGGTCGACGCGATTGCCGCCGACCTGAAGGCGAAGAGTCTGGGCGAAAAGCAGGTGCAGTGGCGACTAAGGGACTGGGGCATCTCGCGCCAGCGCTACTGGGGCTGCCCGATTCCGATCGTGCACTGCCCGGACTGCGGCGATGTGCCGGCGAAAGACGAAGATCTTCCGGTCGCGCTACCCGAGGACCTGGTCCCGGATGGCAGCGGCAACCCGCTTGCCAAGATGCCGTCCTTCCTCGACACCAAGTGCCCGTCCTGCGGCAAGCCGGCCAGGCGCGAGACCGACACGATGGACACCTTCGTCGACTCGTCGTGGTACTTCGCGCGCTACGCCTGCCCCGACAACGACGACGCCATGGTGGACGAGCGCGCCCGCTACTGGATGCCGGTCGACCAGTACATCGGCGGCATCGAGCACGCGATCCTGCACCTGTTGTATTCGAGGTTCTTCATGCGCGCGATGCGCGACGAGGGGCTGCTCGGGGTCGACGAGCCGTTCACCAACCTGCTCACCCAGGGCATGGTGCTGGCCGAAACCTACTACCGCGACACGCCCGCGGGCCGGCGCGAGTGGGTGCATCCGTCCGAAGTCGAGGTCAGCCGCGACGCGAAGGGCAAGATCGTATCGGCGAAGCGCGCAAGCGACGGCGCTGAGGTGACTTTCGCCGGCGTCGGCACGATGTCGAAGTCTAAGAACAACGGCGTCGACCCGCAGGCCCTTATCGAGAAGTACGGCGCCGACACGGCGCGCTTCTTCATCATTTTCGCCTCGCCGCCGACCAACACGCTCGAATGGTCCGACGAAGGCGTGGAGGGATCGCACCGCTTCCTCAAGCGTCTTTGGGCTTACGGCGCGAAGTACGCGGCCGCCGCCGCCGCGCCGGGCAACGCGGCCGCCGACAAGGCCGCCCGCCTCGAGGTGCACTCGGTGCTCACGCAGGCGAACTACGACCTCGGCAAGCACCAGTTCAACACCGTGGCCTCGGCCGCGATGAAGATCCTCAACGCGCTCGAGAAACTCGCGGGGCGCACGCCCGCGGCCGACGAGGGCCTGTCGATCCTGCTGCGGCTGCTGTCGCCGATCACGCCGCACGTGTGCCACCACCTCTGGCGCGCGCTGGGATTCGGCGAGGACGTGATGCAGGCCGCCTGGCCCGAGCCGGACCCCGCCGCGCTGGTGCAGGACGAAATCGAATACGTGGTCCAGGTCAACGGCAAGAAGAAGGGCACGCTGCGCGCGCCGAACGGCCTGGACCCGACGAGCGTCGAGGCGTTCGCTCGCGCAAGCGAGCTGGTAAAGGCGCTGCTGGGCGGAAATCTGATCAAGAGGATAATCGTCGTTCCCGGGCGGCTGATAAACATCGTCGTATGAAACGCTGGTTCGCCATCGTTCTCGTTACAGCTCTAGCCGGCTGTGGCTTCCATCTTCGGGAGGCGGCGCAGCTGCCCTTCGATACGGTGTACGTGCCGGGGTCCGGGGGCATCGCGCTCGACCTCAAGCGCAACATCCGCGCCGGCACCGACGCCACGGTGGTTGACAACGCGAAGAGCGCCCAGGCGGTCATGCAGTTCACCCGCGAGGAGCGCCAGAAGGTGATCCTGTCACTTACCGCCACGGGCCGCGTGCGCGAGTTCCAGCTGCGCTACATCGTCGGCTTCCGGGTGGTCGACAACAAGGGCAAAGACTACGTGCCGCAGAGCACGATCGAGCTGACGCGGGACGTGACCTTCAACGACGCCGAGGTGCTCGCCAAGGAGTCTGAGGAGCAGCTGCTGTACCGCGACATGCAGAACGACATGGTGCAGCAGATCATGCTGCGGCTCGCCGCCGCGAAGCGGCCGACGAACGGCTGAGCCCGAATGCAGCTGCGCGTCGAGCAGCTCCAAGTCCACCTCGCGAAATCGCTCGCGCCACTTTACGTCGTTCACGGCGACGAGCCCCTGCTCGCGCTTGAGGCCGCCGACGCGGTACGCGCGGCCGCGCGCAAGGCGGGCTACGGCGAGCGCGAGGTGTTCTTCGCCGAGCGCGGCTTCGACTGGAGCGAGCTGCTGCATGCGGGCGCCAGCCTCTCGCTGTTCGGCGACAGGAAGATCGTCGAGCTGCGGATTCCGACTGGTAAGCCCGGTACCCAGGGCGCGGAGGCGATCACCGCCTACTGCGCGCGACCCGGCAGCGACACGCTAACCCTGGTTTCGCTGCCACGACTGGATCGCGCCGGGCAGTCCTCGGGGTGGTTCGCCGCGCTCGCCGCCGCCGGCGTTGTGATCGACGTCTACCCGGTCGAGCGCGCGCGGCTGCCGGCGTGGATCGGCGAGCGGCTGGCGCGCCAGGACCAGCGGGCGCCGCGCGAGGTACTCGAGTTTCTCGCCGATCGCGTCGAAGGCAACCTGCTCGCCGCCTTCCAGGAGGTGCAAAAGCTCGCTCTGCTGGCGCCCGAGGGTGAGCTCGCGCTGGACGACGTGCGCGAGGTGGTGGCGAACGTCGCGCGCTACGACGCCTACGACGCTTCGGCCGCGCTGCTCGCGGGCGACACCGCGCGCTACGCGCACGTGATCGAGGGGCTGCGCGGCGAAGGCGAGGCGCCCACCTTCGTGTTGTGGGCGATCGCCGAGGACCTGCGCGTTCTGGCGCGCATCCAGGCCGGCACGGCCGAGGGCCGGCCGCTAGACGCGCTGCTGCGCGAGAGCCGGGTCTGGGGACCCCGCCAGGCCACGATCAAGGCAGCGCTGCGCCGGTTGCCGTCGGCCGCGATCGGCCGCGCGCTCGCCCACGCGGCGCTCATCGACCGCGCAATCAAGGGCGTCGCGCGCCTGGAGGCCTGGGATGAGTTCCTCAAGCTGGGGTTAAAATTGGCCCATGGATCAGAAGCTTGACGGCAGGACGGTAGACGTCCGTCAGTACCTGCAGGAACTCGGCAAGGCGGCGCGCGCCGCCTCGCACGACCTCGCTCGCGCCGACGCGCAGACCAAGAACCGGGCGCTCGCCGCGATGGCGGCGGAGATCCGCCATGGCGCGGCGAACCTGCTCGAGGCCAACCGCGCCGACGTCGAGCAGGCGCAAAAGGACGGCCGCGACGCGGCCTTCGTCGACCGCCTGACCCTCGCCTCCGCCTCGGTCGAGCAGATGGCCGAGGGAATCGAGCAGGTCGCGGCGCTGCCCGACCCGGTGGGAAGGATCAGCGACCTGGTGACGCGCCCGAGCGGCATCCAGGTCGGACGCATGCGCGTTCCGCTCGGCGTGATCGGCATCATCTACGAGTCGCGCCCGAACGTCACCGCCGATGCGGCAGCGCTTTGCGTCAAGGCCGGCAACGCCTGCATCCTGCGCGGCGGTTCGGAAGCGCTGCACTCCAACCAGGCAATCGCGGCCTGCGTGCGCGCCGGCCTGAAGTCGGCCGGGTTGCCCGAAGCGGCGGTGCAGGTGGTGAGGATCGCCGATCGCGCGGCGGTTGGCGAGCTGATCACCATGAACGAATACGTCGACATCATCGTGCCGCGCGGAGGCAAGGAGCTGATCGCGCGCCTGATGCGAGAATCGCGCATCCCCATGATCAAGCACCTCGACGGTGTGTGCCATGTCTACGTCGACGACCGCGCCGATCCGGATATGGCCGTGCGCATCGTCGACAACGCCAAGACCCAGCGCTACGGCACCTGCAATACCATGGAGACGCTGCTGGTGGCCGACGCCATCGCGCCGAAGATCCTGCCACGGATCGCGGAGATCTTCCGTGCCAAGTCGGTCGAGATGCGCGGCGACGGGGCGACCCGCCGGCTGGTGCCCGACGCCAGGCCCGCCACCGAGCAGGACTATTACACCGAGTGGCTCGCGCCGGTGGCGTCGATCAAGATCGTACGCGACATCGACGAGGCGATGGCGCACATCGCCAAATACGGCTCACAGCACACCGACGCGATCGTCACGGACGATCGGGCGCGCGCCGAGCGCTTTCTGCGCGAGGTCGATTCGAGCTCGGTGATGGTCAACGCGTCGACCCGTTTCGCCGACGGCTACGAATTCGGCCTCGGCGCAGAGATCGGCATTTCCACCGACAAGCTGCATGCCCGTGGCCCGGTCGGACTGGAAGGCCTCACCACCCAGAAGTTCGTCGTCATGGGGCACGGCGAAGTGCGTAAGTGACCGCGCCGATCGGCATCCTCGGCGGCACTTTCGATCCGGTCCACAACGCCCACCTGCGGATTGCGCGTCTGACGCTCGAGTCGCTCGATCTGGCGCGCCTGTTGTGGATTCCCACCGGCGCCCCGCGCTACCGCGCCGCGCCGGTCGCCACCGCCGAGGACAGGCTGGCGATGCTCTCGCTCGCCCTCGCGGGGGAGCCGCGCTACGCGATCGATTCGCGCGAGCTGCGGCCGGAGGCCTCGGGCTATGCCGTGGACACTCTCAAGGCGCTGCGGGCCGAGCTCGGGCCCGACACGCCGCTGGTGCTGCTGATGGGAAGCGACCAGTACGACAAGCTCGCCGGCTGGCACCGCTGGCGCGAGCTGTTCGCGCTCGCGCGCATCGCGGTGGTCGTCCGGCCCGGCTGGGCGCCGGAGGCGAGCCCCGAAGTGCGCGCCGCCGGCCCGGTACTGCGCATCGACATGCCGCCGCTCGAGATCTCATCGACTGAGATCCGCGCCCGCGTCGCGCGCGACGAGGACGTTTCCAGTATGCTCCCGCCCCCCGTACTCGACTACATTTCAACGCATCGACTCTATCGCTGATGGACATCCGCAAGAAACAGCGCGCCGTGGTGGACGCGCTCGAAGACATCAAGGCCCGCGACATCGTGGTCTTCAATACCGCTGGCCTGCCCTCCATGTTCGAGCGCGTGGTGATCGCCAGCGGCGACTCGACGCGCCAGGTCAAAGCGCTCGCCGACCACGTGCAGGACAAAATCCGCGAGCTCGGCGGACGCGTCTACGGCGTCGAGGGCGAGGCCAACGCGGAGTGGGTGCTGGTCGACCTGGGCGACGTGGTGGTGCACGTCATGCACCCGGCGGTACGCAGTTACTACAACCTGGAGGAAATCTGGGGCGGAAAGGCGGTGCGGCTCAAGCAGGCCGCGACCGGGCGCGCGAGTGGCAAAGCTGCTCATCGTCGCGGTCGCCGCTAGGCCGCCCGGCTGGGCGCAGACCGCCTGCGCCGAATACCTCAAGCGCATGCCGCGCGGTTTCGACACCGCGCTCGAGGTCGTCAGACCCGAGCCGCGCGACGCGGGCCGGACGGTCGAGCGCATGCTGGCGCGGGAGGCCGAGCGCATCCGCGAGCGGCTGCCGCGCGGCGCGCAGCTGGTGGCGCTCGATGAGCGGGGCCGCGAGCACAACACCGCCCAGTTCACCGCACGGCTGCGGCGCTGGATCGAATCAGGCACGACCACCGCGTTCGCGATCGGCGGGCCGGACGGGCTCGACCCCGCGCTAAAACGCGAGGCCGTGATGCAGCTTCGCCTGTCGGCCTTTACCCTGCCGCACGCGCTGGCGCAGGTGGTGCTCTGCGAGCAGCTCTACCGCGCGGCCTCCCTGCTCGGAGGGCACCCCTACCACCGGGGATAGCCGGGCGCTCTGCTACACTTCGCGGCACCCCCTCAGGACCGTGCCGCCGTGCTCGCTTCGCTCGACCGCAGCCTGTATCTCGCCTCGCGCAGCCCGCGCCGGCGCGAGCTTCTGGCGCAGATCGGCGTGCGCTTCCACCTGCTGATGTTCCGCTCGCGTCCGGGCAGCGAGCCCGAGGTGAGCGAGGAGGTGCTCGAAGGCGAATCGCCGCGCGCCTACGTCGAGCGCGTCGCCCTCGCCAAGGCTGAAGCCGGCTGGAAGCGGCTGCTGCAGCGCAACCTTCCCCGCGCGCCGGTGCTCGCCGCCGACACCACCGTCGCCCTCGACGGGCGCATCTTCGCCAAGCCCGCGGACCGGACCGAGGCGGCCGAGATGCTGACCGCGCTGTCGGGCCGCGAGCACGAGGTGCTGACCGCGGTGGCGCTGACATACGACGATCGCACCGAGGCGGAGCTCTCGGTCACCGCGGTTCAGTTCCGCGCCCTGCGCGAGGACGAGATCCGCCAGTACGTGGCCACCGGCGAGGCCGACGACAAGGCCGGCGCGTACGCCATCCAGGGCCGGGCGGCGCAGTTCGTCGCCGCGATCCGCGGCAGCTATTCCGGGGTCGTGGGGCTGCCGCTGTACGAGACGGCACAGGTGATCGAGCGCATGGGTTCGGGGCGTGAGCGAAGAAGTCCTTATTAACGTCACGCCGCAGGAGACGCGCGTCGCGGTCCTCGAGGCGGGCGTGGTGCAGGAGCTTCTGGTCGAGCGCACCGCGAGCCGCGGCCTGGTCGGCAACATCTACATGGGGCGCGTGGTGCGGGTGTTGCCCGGCATGCAATCGGCATTCGTCGAGATCGGGCTCGAGCGCGCCGCGTTCCTGCACGTGGCGGACATCTTCGAGCATCGCCGGCAGGCCATCGGGGCAGAGCCCACGAAGGCGATCGAGCACATTCTCGCCGAGGGCCAGCCGCTGCTGGTGCAGGTGGCGAAGGACCCCATCGGCACCAAGGGCGCGCGGCTGACAACACAGGTCTCGATCGCCGGGCGCATGCTGGTGTACCTGCCGCAGGACCCGCACATCGGCATCTCGCAGCGAATCGAGGGGGAAAACGGCCGCCAGCTGCTGCGCGACAAAGTGAAAGAGCTGCTGCCGCCGGACGAAAAAGGCGGCTTCATCATCCGCACCCTGGCCGAGGCCGCGGACGCCGGCGAACTCGGCGCCGACATCGAGTACCTGCGCCACCTCTGGCGCGACATCCGGGAGCGCTCACTCGGCGCCCAGCCGCCGCAGCTGCTGTACCAGGACCTGTCGCTTGCGCAGCGCGTGCTGCGCGACATGGCCTCGGAGGTCACCGAACGCCTGGTGGTCGATTCGCGCGAAAACTTCCAGAAGCTCGCCGCCTTCGCGGAGGCTTACATGCCCAAGCTGCGCGGCAAGCTGGAGCACTACACCGGAGAGCGCCCGCTATTCGACCTGCACAACGTCGAGCCGGAGATCGAAAAGGCGCTTTCACGCCGAGTCGAGCTGAAATCCGGCGGCTACCTGATCATCGACCAGACCGAGGCGATGACCACGATCGACGTCAACACCGGCGGTTTCGTCGGGCAGCGCAATTTCGACGACACGATCTTCAAGACCAACCTCGAGGCGGCGCAGGCGATCGCGCGCCAGCTGCGCCTGCGAAACCTTGGCGGCATCATCATCATCGACTTCATCGACATGGAAAGCGAGGAGCACCGCGCGGCGGTGCTCGAGGAGTTCAGGAAGGCGCTGGCGCGCGACCGCACCCGGATGACGGTGAACGGGTTCACCGCGCTCGGCCTGGTGGAAATGACGCGCAAGAGGACGCGCGAGTCGCTCGCCCACGTCCTGTGCGAGCCCTGCCCGACCTGCGGCGGGCGCGGCGAGGTCAAGACCGCGCGCACCGTGTGCTACGAGATCCTGCGCGAAATCCTGCGCGAGGCGCGGGCCTTCAACGCTCGCGAGTACCGCATCCTCGCCTCGCAGAAGGTGAGCGACCTGTTCCTCGAAGACGAATCGGCGTCGCTCGCGATGCTGTCGGATTTCATCGGCAAACCGATCTCGATGCAGCTCGAGACCAGCTACACCCAGGAGCAGTTCGACATCGTCTTGATGTGAGGAAACCATGAGCGACATCGTGTTCCAGCCGGCGAAGAAGCTCGCCCGCCTGATCCGCGCCCGCAAGCTCTCTGCCACTGAAGTCATGAAGGCGTTCATCGCGCAGGTCGAGCGCGTGAACCCGAAAGTGAATGCGATCGTCACCTTTCTCCCTGAGGCGGCGCTCAAGAAAGCCAAGGCACAGGACCGGCGGGTCGCCCGCCCCGGCCCGCTGGCGGGCCTGCCGATCGCGTACAAGGACCTCATCGTCACCAAGGGCATCCGCACCACCTTCGGCTCGCGCATCTATGCCGACAACGTTCCCGCGGTGGATCACGCGCTGGTGGAGCGGCTGACAGCCGCCGGCGCGATCACGCTCGGCAAGACCAACACGCCCGAGTTCGGCGCCGGCAGCCAGACCTTCAACGAGGTGTTCGGCGCGACCCTCAACCCGCACGATCCCGACAAGACCTGCGGCGGCTCCTCGGGCGGCGCGGCGGCGGCGGTCGCCTGCGGCATGCTGCCGTTCGCCGACGGCTCGGACCTCGGCGGCTCGCTCAGGAACCCCGGCAACTTCTGCAACGTGGTGGGATTTCGGCCTACGCCGGGGCGCGTGCCCAGCTACCCCACCGCCGACGCCTGGAGCACGCTGCCGGTTCTCGGCCCGATCGCGCGCACGGTAGAAGACGTCGCGTTCCTCTTCTCGGCGATGGCGGGTCCCGACCTCCGCTCGCCGGTCAGCATCGCCGAGCCGGGCGCCGTATTCGCGCGGCCGCTCGCGCGCGACTTCAGGAAAGTGCGGGTGGCCTGGTCGAGGAATCTCGGCGGGCTGCCGGTCGACGCGCGCGTGACCCGGGTACTCGAGGCGCAGCGCAAGGTGTTCGAGTCGCTTGGCTGCGTCCTCGAGCCCGCCGAGCCGGACCTCACGGGCGCCGACGAGGCGTTCCAGGTGCTGCGCGCGCTCAGCTTCGCCCTGCGCTACGGCCCGCTGCTGGAAAAGCACCGCGACAAGATGAAGGACACGGTGGTCTGGAACGTCGAGAAAGGGCTCAAGCTCGACGGCCCGCAGATCGCGCACGCGATCGCGCTTCGCTCGGATGTCTACCGTCGCATGCGCGAGTTCATGCAGCGATACGAGTTCCTGCTGCTGCCGGTCAACCAGGTACCGCCATTCCCGGCGTCGCAGCCCTACGTCACCGAGATCGGCGGCGTGAAACTGGACAGCTACATCGACTGGATGAAGACCTGCTGGTACATCACCGTCACGAGCCATCCGGCGATCTCGGTGCCCGCCGGCTTCACCGGCGACGCGCCGGCCCTGCCGGTCGGCCTGCAGATCGTCGGGCGCTACCGGGACGATTTTGGCGTGCTGCAGCTCGCGCACGCCTTCGAGCAGGAAACGCAGATCTGGAAGCGCCGCCCGCCGCTTGCGGCCTGAAAGGCGGCTACTTGGTCTTGGGGACGCGCCCGAGCAGGTAGAACTCGTCGTTCGGCCGCATGTCGGTCAGGTTGGCCATGCGGTTCGAGAGCGCGAAGAAAGCCGCGATCGCGCCGATGTCCCAGATGTCATCGTCCGAGAATCCGTGCGCGCGCAGCGCCGCGAAGTCCGCCTCGCCGATCGTCTGCGCCTCGAGCGAGGTCTTGAGCGCGAAATCGAGCATCGCCTTCTGGCGCGGCGTGATGTCGGCCTTGCGGTAGTTGATCGCGACCTGGTCGGCGACGAGCGGATTCTTGGCCCGGATCCTGAGGATCGCGCCGTGCGCGACCACGCAGTACTGGCAATGGTTCGCGCCCGAGGTCGCCACAACGATCATCTCGCGCTCGGCCTTGGTCAGGCCCCCTTCCTTCTCCATCAGCGCGTCGTGATAGGCGAAGAAGGCGCGGAACTCGGCGGGACGGTGCGCCAGCGCGAGAAACACGTTTGGCACGAAGCCGGACTTCTCCTGCACCTCCAGGATGCGGGCGCGGATGTCCTCGGGCATCTGAGCAAGCTCCGGGACGGGGAAACGGCTGATCGGTTTGTCTTTCATCATCACATTTTAATCTGCCTGCGAACTTATGCTGACAATGTCGTCAGATCAGTTATATGATTTTCGACCATCCAGAGGGAGGAGTCGCCATGAGTCTCAAGCCAAATGCGGCGTGCGCGCTCGCGCTCGCCGGCAGCATCCTGTTCGCAGGTGCGGCAATCGCCGACGTCAAACTGCCTGCGACGCTCGCCTGGACCGCCTATGGAGTCGGTTCCGCCGGCTACAACCAGTCGGTCGGGATCGGCAACGCCTTGAAGCAGAAGTACAACGTCAGCCTGCGGGTGCTGCCGGGCAAGAACGACGTCTCGCGCAACCTTCCGCTGCGTAACGGCCAGGTGCAGTTCTCGGCCAACGGGGTCGGCGGAGCCTACTGGGCGCAGGAGGGTGCATACGATTTCGGCGCGAAGGAATGGGGTCCGCAGCCGGTTCGCGGCCTGATGCTGAACACGTCGGACCAGCTCTTGGCCATCCTCGCCGCCGGGGACCAAGGCATCAAGACGATCGCCGACCTGAAAGGAAAGCGGGTGGCCTGGGTGATTGGCGCGCCGTCGCTGAACCAGAACATCACCGCGATGCTCGCTTTCGCGAACCTCACGTGGAATGACGTGAAGAAGGTCGAGTTCGGCGGTTTCGCCGGGGCGATGCAGGGCGTCGTCAACAACCAGGTCGACGCGGCTTGGAGCTCGTCCGTTTCGGGCCGCGCCTACGAGATCGCGAAGTCACCGCGCGGCCTGGTGTACCCGGTGGCCGCCCACGCGGACAAGGAGGGCTGGAAGCGCGTTCACGCGATCGCGCCGTTCATCAATCCGGCCATGGGCACCGCGGGTGCCAACTTGTCGAAGGACCACCCCGCCGAGTCCTCGACCTACCCCTATCCGATCCTGATGACCTACGCCAATCAGAACGCGGAGCTCGTGTACAACATGACCAAGGCGATGGTCGAGACTTTCGACCTGTACAAGGACTCCGCGCCGGGCGCCAACGGTTGGGCGGCCGACCGGCAGAACTTCGAATGGGTCGTGCCCTACCACGAAGGCGCGATCAGGTACTGGAAGGAAGCCGGCAAGTGGACGCCTGCGCACCAGGCTCACAATGACATGCTGATCAAGCGCCAGCAGGTGCTCGCCAGCACTTGGGCAGCGGTAAAAAGGGGCAGCTACGCGGACGACAAGGCCTTCGAGCAGGCCTGGATGAAGGCGCGGGCGGAGGCGCTCGCCAAGGCCGGCATGTTGCCGGTCGTCACCACCTGGTGATAGTCCCGGTTTTGGGGGCGAGCGCCAGGGCGTCCGCCCCCGGAATCGAATGAGATGGCGCCAGTGACCGACGCGACGGGCGAGGCGCCGGAGGCGGCAGTCGAGCAGCGCTACCGCAAGCTGCCGCGCGTCTGGCGCGCGCTGCTGATCGTCGTCACCCTGGCGTCGATTCTTCTCGCCCTCAACCAGCTGCTCAATCTCGGGTTCTTCGTCGGCAAGGTGCTGCTGGGCACCGCCTACCTGTACTGGCTGTGCGCCCTGCTCACCGGCTGCGTGTTCATCATCATTCCGGCGAGCAAGCGCGCGCGCCGCGACGGCGTGCCGTGGTACGACGCGGCGCTTTATTTCGCCACCGTCGCGGTCTTCGTCTATTACGCCCTGCACGCGCACCGCATCCTCACCGAGGGCTGGGAATTCGCTGCGCCAAAGTTCGCGATCTGGGTCGCCTACGTCGGCTGGCTGCTGCTCCTCGAGGCCACGCGCCGCGCCGGCGGCACCGCAGTGTTCGTCGTAGTCGCGGCGATCTCGCTCTACCCGGTATACGCGGGACACATGCCAGGACCGATATCGGGGTTGCCGCAGGACCTCTCCATTACCGCCGCCTATCACTTCGCCAGCTCGGAGAGCGTGCTCGGAATCCCGACCCGCGCCTTCGGCGAGCTGGTGATCGGCTTCGTAATGTTCGGCGCGGTACTGCAGTACACCGGCGCCGCGCCGTTCTTCAACAACCTCGCATTCGCGCTGTTCGGCTCGGTGCGCGGCGGTCCGGCCAAGGTTTCGATTTTCGCCAGCGGGCTGATGGGCTCGGTATCGGGCAGCGTGGTGTCGAACGTGCTTACCACAGGCGTGGTGACGATACCGGCCATGAAGCGCACCGGCTTCTCGCCGGCCTACGCCGGCGGGGTCGAGGCTTGCGCCTCGACCGGCGGTGTGCTGATGCCGCCGGTGATGGGCGCCACGGCCTTCGTCATGGCCTCGTTCCTGGGCGTGCCCTACGCACAGGTCGCGCTCGCGGCGCTCGTGCCGTCGATCCTCTTCTACTTCGGGCTGTTCGTTCAGATCGACGGCTATGCCGCGCGGCGCGGCCTGAAGGGCCTGCCGCGCGCGGAGCTGCCCTCGGTGGGCAAGACCTTTGCCGAGGGCTGGCAGTACGTGTTCGTGTTCCTGCTCCTGATCTGGATGCTGATGGTGCTGCAGCAGGAGGCGATCGCGCCGTTCTATGCCACAGCGCTGCTGCTGGTGATCAACCAGTTCTCGCGCCGCCATCGGCTCGACTGGAAGAAGCTGGGCCTGCTGGTCGAGGGAATCTGCGGTGCGCTGGGCGAGCTCTCGGCGCTGCTCGCGGGCGTGGGCCTGATCATCGGCTCGCTTTCGGTTACTGGCCTGGCGGGAACGCTGGCCAACGATCTGGTGCATCTCGCCGGCAACAACATCTACGTGCTGCTGGTGATGGGCGCGATCACGAGCTTCATTTTCGGCATGGGCATGACGGTCACCGCCTGCTACATCTTCCTCGCGATCGTGCTCGCGCCGCCTCTGGTGGCCGCGGGCTTCGACCCGGTAGCCGTGCATCTGTTCATGCTCTACTGGGGCATGGTGTCGTTCATCACGCCGCCGGTGGCGCTCGGCGCGTTCGTTGCCGCCGGTATCGCGCGCGCGCGGCCGATGGAGGTCGGCCTGCGGTCGGTGCGGCTGGGTAGCGCCATGTATTTCGTGCCCTTCTTCTTCGTGCTCAATCCGTCGCTCATCCTGCGCGGCGCGCCGTGGGAGATAGTCATCGTGGTAGCCACCGCGGCGCTCGGCGTCTGGCTGATCGCCTCCGCGCTCGAAGGCTACCTGCTGGGGCTGGGAAGGCTCGATCGCGGCATCGCTGGTGCCATCGCGCGGCTGTTGTTGTTCGCGGGCGGCATGGCGATGGCGCTGCCCGGCGGCGGCGGGCTCGAACTGAGCCACCTCGGCCTATCGGTGCTGGGCGCAGGTCTCGCGGGCAGCGGCGTGCTCCTGGCTTGGTTCGCGCGCAGCGCGGACAAGCGTCTGGTCTGAGCGGACGACGTCGTCGGCTGGACCGCAAGCTGTCGGCAAGTTTGCGCGGCCTTGCGTCGCCGCGCGCTTCCGGCTGACAAATCCGACGTAAGGCGCGAGAATTGTCATAAGCCCGGCCTGAGGCACGCACTAATGCACCACGCGCGCCGCAGCGCGCGCACGGGTATCGCGGAGATGATCCGCGATGAGACTGGTTTGCCTATCTATCGGATGACGACACCGGCTCTGGGTAGCGTCCTCGCGGCCGTCGACGGCTCGCGGACGACGCGTTTTGAATTCGTCGACGCTTTATCTATTCACTGCGAGGGTTAGCTAAGCGTGGAGATATTTCTTCCCATTGCCCACATGGACGTCAACCTGCTGCTGGTTCTGGCATTTGGCGTTTCCATCGGCTTTCTCTCCGCCCTGACCGGTGTCGGCGGCGGCTTCCTGCTCACGCCGCTGCTGATGATCATCGGCGTGCCGCCGCTGGTCGCGGTGGGCACCACTCCGGCGCTGATCGCGGGCAGCGCGGCCGCCGGTAGCCATTCGCATTGGCAGCTCGGCAACATGGATTTGCGGTTCGGGCTTGCACTGCTGGTCGGAAGCTGGAGCACCGCGATCGGCGCGATATATGCGACGCGGGTTCTGGCGCGAGGCGGGCACTTCGACACTGTCGTCGTGTTCACTTACATCACGATTCTCGGCACGGTAGGCGTTATCACCTTCGCCGAGTCGATCCGCGCGGTATTCGGCCGGGCCGCGGCCGCCGGCGCGCCCGCCGCGACGGCCTCGACGGCCGCGACGGCCTCGACGGCCGGGCGGCTGGCATGGTTGCCTGGCCAGATGGAGTTCAGGGTCGCGCAGCGGCGAATGTCGGTTGTGCTGCCGCTGCTGCTCGGTGCCTTCGTCGGCGTGCTTAACTCCTTGGGCATGGGTGGCGGATTTGTCGCCGTGCCGGCGATGATCTATCTGTTGCGCGTTCCCACCAAGGTCGCGATCGGCACCTCGCTGCTGCTCATGCTCGCCACCAGCACGGTGGTGAGCGCAATGCAGGCAGCCATCAATCACTCCCTGGACCCCATTCTGGCGTTGACCCTGATCATCGGCTCGGCCCTTGGCGCACAGTGGGGTGCGCGCATGAGTGCGATCCTGCCGGGCGAGAAGCTGCGCCTGCTCTTGGCGCTGATCCTGCTGGCAGTGGCGATCAAGTTCCTGGTCGGCCTGCTGACGGCGCCCGCAGAGCTCTACAGTCTGACCGGAGTGGGCCTATGAGCGTCCTGCGACGCGCGCTCGGATGGGCGATGTTCATTTTCTGCAGCGTATGGTGGACCGGTGCGCGTGCGGATTCGGGCCTGTTGACGGACCTGAAGAGCAGCCACGTCAAGATCACGACCGGCTTCACCGGTCAGCATGTATTCGTTTTCGGCAGTACCACTCGGTCCGGCGACATCGTCATCCGCGTCACCTCGCCCGATGAAGCGCAGGCCCTCGCCCGCAAGGGCCGAGTCGGGCCTTTCTGGCTCAAGCGCGGCAAACTGCTCGTCGAACGTGTGCCGGGGCTGGTGTATCTGCTGAGCAACCGGCCGCTGGACAAGATCGCCGATCGCGCGGTGCTGGAACGTCATGGTTTGACGTTCCACTCGACCTTGGCCGCGGCGCGGATCAGCGGCGACCCTGCGGGCGGATTCGAACATTGGCAGACCGCGTTCGAGCGTCTTAAGCAGGAACAGGGCCTGTTTCGAAAGCTCGAAAGCGACGTTCGGCTCGACGACGGACGTCTGTTCTCGGCAGATTTTCCGCTTCCGGCCAAGCTGCCCGTCGGCCTTTATCGGCTCGACGTCTATTCGTTCCGCAACGGTGTTCTGACAGCCCGCCATGAGGGCACCCTGCTGGTGAACGAGGTCGGTATCGAGCGTTGGCTCTCGCGGGTGGCAGCGCAACACTCGGGGACGTTCGGCGTGTTGTTCACGCTGCTGTCGGTCGCGCTCGGCGTGACGCTCAGCATGCTGTTGCGCCGTGATCACGGACGGCGCATTTGAGCGCAAACGGCGTCAGGCCCGGGTAAGGACCACGGCGACATCGGAAGAAAGCGCGACGATATGCCCGGCTGGGTGAATGACTGGCGCGCCCGGCGGGAGTCGAACCCACGACCTTCGGCTTCGGAGACCGACACTCTATCCAGCTGAGCTACGGGCGCCCGGGAGGCGCGAAGGATAGTCCTTTTCGCCCGCGCAGTCCACGCGCGCTCCGTGGGTTCCGCGCGCGTGGAGATTCACGCTAAAATCATGCCTTTATCCTTTGCCCTGCGGGACATGCGAATGAGCGAGCACGACGAACACACCTCCTTTATCAAGACCCCGAAGCAGCTCGTCATCGTCGTGCTGCTGGCGTTCCTGGTGCCGATCCTCGGCATCGTGATGCTGGTGCAGTTCGTGCTCGACAAACCGAGCGCGGAACCCTCCGCGCTCGCTCCCCAGGCGGTGGCCGCACGCCTGCAGCCCGTAGGCCACGTCGTGTTCGCCGGTACGCCGGAGGCCGCCGCCGAAGGCGCGGCGCCCGCCGCCCCCGCACCCACCGCGGTTGCGAAGGCGGGCCCGCCCGACGGGCAGAAGATCTACCAGGGCACCTGCATCGCCTGCCACGGCACCGGCGCGGCGGGCGCGCCGAAGTTCGGCAACAAGGCGGACTGGGCGCCGCGCATTGCGCTCGGAATGGACACGCTGCTCAACGTCGCGCTGCACGGCAAGGGGGCCATGCCGCCCAAGGGCGGCAACCCCGCGCTGTCGGAGGCCGACATCCGGGCCGCGATCGAGTACATGGTGTCGCACAGCAAGTAACACGGGGCGAACGGGCGCGCAGCCTCAGTCGCGAGCGATGCAATTCCTCTTCATCATCGACCCGCTGCCCGAGCTCAAGGCCTATAAGGACACGACGGTCACGATGATGCGCGCCGCCCAGGCGCGCGGACATGCCGTGTACGTGTGCGAGCAGCCCGGCATCGCCTGGCGCGCAGGCGGAGTCACCGCCGAGACAACGCGCATCACGCTGACCGACAGCGACTCGGACTGGTACCGCGCCGAAGGCGACACGCGGCGGCGGCTGGCCGAGTTCGACGCGGTGCTGATGCGCAAGGACCCGCCCTTCGACCTGGAGTACGTGACCAGCACCTGGCTGTTGTCGGCAGCCGAGCGCGAGGGTGCGCGGGTGTTCAACTCACCGGCGGCGATCCGCGATCACAACGAGAAGATCGCGATCACCGAATTTCCGCAGTTCGTCGCCCCGACGCTGGTGACGCGCGACCCGCGCCAGATACACGCTTTCGTCGACGAGCACGAGGACGTAGTCGTCAAGCGCCTCGACGTCATGGGCGGCGAAAACATCTTCCGCGTGAACCGGACCGACCCCAACCGCAACGTGATCGTGGAGATCATGGCACAGGGCGGCGCGCGCAGCGTGATGGCGCAGCGCTACATTCCGGAGATCGTGGACGGCGACAAGAGGGTAATCATGATCGACGGCGAGGTCGTACCCTACTGCTTGGCTCGCATTCCCAAGGCCGGCGAGTCGCGCGGCAATCTCGCCGCCGGGGCGCGCGGCGAGGCGCGGCCGCTGACCGCGCGCGACCGCGAGATCGCCGAGGCGCTCGGCCCATTGCTCGCGGCCCGCGGCCTGCTGTTTGTCGGCCTGGACGTGATCGGCGACTGGGTCACCGAGGTCAACGTGACCAGCCCGACCTGCTTTCGCGAAATCCAGGACCAGACCAGCTTCGACGTCGCGGGCATGTACGTCGAGGCCCTGCAGAAGAAGCTGCGCACTTGATCGGAATCCTGATCATCTCGCACGGGGCGCTTGGCGAGTCGCTCATCCACGCCGCGAGCCATGTCTTGGGCAAACGGCCGCTGCGCGTGCGTCAGGTCGGCGTCACGGTGCACGACGACCCGGAGGCGATCCTGCCGCTCGCCCGCGAGTTCGTGCGCGAGCTCGACGACGGCGACGGCGTACTGGTGCTGACCGATATCTATGGCGCCACGCCCGGCAACATCGCCATGCGCCTGCTCGAGAAGGGACGCGTCGAGGGCATCTCCGGACTCAACCTGCCGATGCTGATCCGCGCCCTCACCTACCGCAACGAGCCGCTCGCCACCATGGTGGAAAAGGCGCGCTCCGGCGGCGTCGAGGGCGTGGTGCACATGAATTCCGACTGCTGCAATGCCGAGCGTTGAGGCGACCATCGTCAACAAGCTAGGCCTGCACGCCCGCGCTTCGGCGAAGTTGACACAGCTCGCGAGCGGCTTCCAGAGCGACATCCACCTCTCGCGCAACGGCCGGCGCGTCAACGCCAAGAGCATCATGGGCGTGATGATGCTCGCCGCCGGCAAGGGCAGCTCGATCTCGATCGAGGCCGAGGGCGCGGACGCCGACGCCGCGCTCGCCGCGATCGGCGCGCTGATCACCGACAAGTTCGGGGAAGGCGAGTGAATTTCGTCCTGCACGGCTCGAGCGTCTCCGGCGGCATCACCATCGGCCATGCGCACTTGGTATCGACCGCCCGGCTCGAGGTCGCGCACTACCAGATACCCGAGGAGTCGATCGAGGCGGAGATCGCCAGGTTCGACGCCGCGGTCGCGATCGCAACCGAGCAGCTCATCGCGCTCGGCTCGCACATTCCCGCGGATGCGCCGGCCGAGTTCTCGGCCTTCCTCAACCTGCACCGCATGATCCTCGACGACTCGTCGCTGTCGCACGCACCGCGGGCGCTGATCCGCGAGCAGCGCTGCAACGCGGAGTGGGCCCTGGTGCAGCAGATGGACAAGCTGGTTGCGCAGTTCGAAGAAATCGAGGATCCCTACCTGCGCGAGCGCAAAGCCGACATCGGGCAGGTGGTCGAGCGCGTCCTGAGCGCGCTGATCGGCGGGCAGACGCTCACCGAACCGAGCGCCTCGGACGAGAGGAATTCGATCGTCGTGGCGCACGACCTATCGCCCGCCGACATGATCCTGTTCAAGCGCCACCACTTCGGCGGCTTCGTAACAGACGTCGGCGGCGTCACGTCGCACACTGCCATCCTGGCGCGCAGCTTGAGCATTCCGGCGATTGTGGGCCTGCACCACGCGCGCCAGACCATCCGCGAGAACGAGCTCTTGATCGTCGACGGCGTGCAGGGCGTGGTGGTGGTCGACCCGGACCCGATCGTCCTGGCAGAGTACCAGCTGCGCCAGTCGCAGCTCGAGCTCGAGCGCAGGAAGCTGCAGCGCCTGAAGTCCACCCCGGCGGCCACGCTCGACGCAGTGACGGTCGAGCTGTTCGCCAACATCGAGCTGCCGCAGGACGTGCCGCAGGCGCTGGAGGCGGGCGCGGAGGGAATCGGGTTGTTCCGCAGCGAGTTCCTGTTCATGAACCGCAAGGACCTGCCGTCCGAGGACGAGCAGTTCGAGGCCTACCGCGAGGTCGCCCAGGCGATGCAGGGACGCGCGGTGGTGCTGCGCACGCTGGATATCGGCGCCGACAAGGCGCTATCGGGCGACGGCGGCGCGAGGCCGAACCCGGCGATGGGTCTGCGGGCGATCCGCTTCTGTCTGGCCGAGCCCCAGATGTTCCTCGCACAGCTGCGCGCGATCCTGCGCGCGTCGCACCACGGACGGGTGCGAATCCTGCTGCCGATGGTCGCGCATGCACAGGAGATCGAGCAGGCGCTCGCGCTCATCAAGCAGGCCAAGCAACAGCTGGACGAAAAGGGCATGCCCTACGACCGCGCGATCGAGGTCGGCTGCATGATCGAGATTCCGGCCGCGGCGCTGGCGCTGCCGATGTTCATCCGGCGGCTCAATTTTCTCTCGCTCGGCACCAACGACCTGATCCAGTACACGCTGGCCATCGACCGCACCGACGACGCCGTCGCGCATCTGTACGATCCGCTGCACCCGGCCGTTCTTCACCTTATCGCGCACAGCATCCGAACTGCACTGCGTGCCGGCGTGCCGATCGCGGTTTGCGGAGAGATGGCCGGAGACCTGCAGCTCACCCGGCTGCTGCTCGGCGTCGGATTGCGCAACTTCTCCATGCACCCGGCGCAGCTGCTGACGATCAAGGAGCGTATCCTGCGCACCAACCTGGCCGAGGTCCGGCCGCTTGCGCAGCGGGTGATGCGGAGCACCGACCCACGCCGTACGCGCGACCTGCTCGACCGCCTCAACGCCTAGTCCACATGCCCGGACCGCTGCACGGCGTAAAGATTATCGACCTCACTACGGTGGTGATGGGGCCTTACGCGACTCAGATTCTGGCCGATCTCGGCGCGGACGTGATAAAGATCGAGCCCCCCGAGGGCGACGTCATGCGCTACGCCTGGCCGGCGCGACATGCCGGCATGGGCCACATCTTCCTGCACGCCAACCGCAACAAGCGCGCGATCGCGCTCGACCTCAAGCAGGACGCGGCGCGGGAGGCGCTGCTCGCGCTGGCGAAGAACGCGGACGCGCTGGTGTACAACATCCGGCCGCAGGCGATGGCGCGCCTCAGACTCGCCTACGAGGACCTGTGCGCGGTGAACCCGCGCATCATCTACGTCGGCGGCTTCGGCTACAGCCAGCGCGGCCCCTACGCCGCCAAGGCGGCCTACGACGACCTGATCCAGGGCGCAGCCGGAATCCCCTGGCTGCTGAAGAAGCAAGGCGCGGACGTGCCGCGCTACGCGCCGGTGATCATCGCCGACCGTACCGTCGGACTGCACATCGCGAACGCAGTGTGCGCGGCGCTGTACGCCCGGGAAAAGACCGGCAAGGGCCAGCGTGTCGACGTGCCGATGTTCGAGAGCCTGCTGCAAACGGTGCTCGGCGAGCACCTCGGCGGCTGCACCTTCGAGCCGCAGACCGGCGAGCCGGGCTACGCCAGGATGCTTGCGCGGGACCGGCGTCCTTTTCAGACTGCCGACGGCTACGTCTGCGCGCTGATCTACAACGACAAGCAGTGGAAGGCATTCTTCGCCCTGATCGGCAGGCCCGAGCTGATGCAGTCGGAGAAATTCCGCGACCAGGAGGCGCGCAGCAGGAACTACGACGACGCCTACGCGCTGGTCGACGCGGAAATGCGAAAGCGCGGAACCGAAGAATGGATCGCGGCGCTCGAGGCCGCCGACATCCCTGTGCAGCGCATGAGCAGCCTGGACGACATCATCGCCGACCCTCATCTCGCGGCAATCGGCTATTTCCGCGAAATCGAGCACCCGAGCGAGGGCCGCATCCGCTCGATGGCGGTGCCGTCCGAGTGGTCGGAGACCGCGCCCGAATACCGCCTGCACGCGCCGCGGCACGGCGAGCACACGCGCGAGGTGCTGCGCGAGGCCGGGCTGAACGAGGCGGCCATCGACGCGCTGATCGCGACCGGGGCGGCCAAGTCGGCCTAATCCGGAATCAGGGCTTTACCAGTACCGACTGGCCCGTCGGCAGCGCCACGAAAGCAAGGGTATCGCCGCAGAATTCTAGCCAGGCGCGGCGCGCGCCGGGGAACGCCGGCGAACCGTAGTCGTCGCACACGATAACGCCTCCTTGCACGAGTCGCGGAAAGAAGTACTTCAGGCAGGCGAGCGTAGGCTGGTAGAGGTCGACGTCCACGTGCACGAACGACCAGGGCGCCTCCGGCAGCTCCGCCAATACCTCCGGAATCCAGCCTTTGTGCAGCGAAGCGCCGGGAAATTCGGCCATCGCATCGCGCACCAGCTCGAACGGCGCGGCGAAATTCGTGCGATTGCGCGGCGGCTGCACCATGGTGACAGACCCGTCAGCGGCGTGCGCGGCGCGTAGATCGGCCGCGCCGAGCTCTGACAGGCCCTCGAAGCTGTCGACCAGGTGCATGCCGCTGCCGTCGAACCCGGGCTGCTCCGCGCGCGCCGCAAGGCAAAGTGCGAGCGAGGTGGTGCCGGCGAATACGCCGCACTCCGCCCAAAGTCCGGGCAGGGATCGCGCATGGCGAAAATAGCGGATCAGGTTCAGGGTCGCCTCGCGCCGCCGGATTGCCTTCAACGGCGGGACCTGCAGTGCGGTGGCGCCGACGGCCTGCGCCATGATGTCCTCGAAGCGCCGTTCGCCGACTTGTGCGTCCCGGAAAAGGATCTCCGTATGCAGCGCCATCGGCGCACGCGAATGCGCGTCGAGCTCCGGATAGACCTCGCGTGGATCGGGCGGAGCACTCGCCGCTGCGCGCACCGGCTTCCGGCCTCGCCGCAGGTCGCTAAACAGGCGTCGCAATACACTCATGGCAGGGGTGGGCGGCAGTCTAGCCCGGCTGTGGGCTATAATCCAGCCGCGCCGATTTGATGTTCAGATTGCGGGCGCCCTACAAATACCGCTAAAGAGACGGTTTTGAACGCTCCTCACGCATCCTCCTCAGTTGGCTTGGTCGTCGCGCAGAAAACGCGCTTCGACTCGCCGATCCACCTGCGCAGCGGCGCCGAGCTGCCCGGCTTCGAGCTGGCCTACGAAGCCTACGGCGAGCTGAACGCGGCCAGGTCCAACGCCGTGCTGGTATGCCACGCGCTGAATGCGTCGCACCACGTCGCCGGCTACTACACCGGGCGCGAGAACGAGCTCGGCTGGTGGGACAACCTGGTGGGTCCCGGCAAGCCGCTCGACACGCGAAAATTCTTCGTAATCGGCGTCAACAACCTGGGCGGCTGCCACGGCTCCACCGGACCGATGAGTGTGAACCCTGCGACCGGGAGGCCTTGGGGCGGCGACTTCCCGGTAGTGACAGTCGAGGACTGGGTCGAGGTCCAGGCGCGGTTGGCCGACCACCTCGGCATCGAGCAGTTCGCCGCCGTCATGGGTGGCAGCCTGGGCGCGATGCAGGCGCTGCAATGGACACTGTCGTATCCCGAGCGCATCCGCCACTCGCTCGTGATCGCGGCGACGCCCAGGCTCTCCGCGCAGAACATCGCCTTCAACGAGGTCGCGCGCCAGGCGATTACCACCGACCCCGACTTCAATGGTGGGCACTACTACGACAAGGGCGTGGTGCCGGTGCGAGGGCTTCGCATCGCGCGCATGATCGGCCACATCACCTATCTCTCGGACGAGGCGATGATGGACAAGTTCGGCCGGCAGCTGCGGCGCGCGGCCCTCGGTTTCGATTTCGACATCGACTTCGAGGTCGAGAGTTACCTGCGCTACCAGGGCGACAAGTTTTCGAGCTACTTCGACGCCAATACCTACTTGCGCATCACCAAGGCGCTGGACTACTTCGACCCGGCGGCGGACTTCGACGGCGACCTCGCCGCGGCAGTTGCGCGCGCCAAGGCCGCGTTTCTCGTGATCTCGTTCAAGTCCGACTGGCGCTTCGCTCCGGCGCGCTCGCGCGAGCTGGTCAAGGCGTTGCTCGACGTGCGCAAAATCGCCTCGTACCTGGAACTCGACGCGCCCGGCGGGCACGACGCGTTCCTGATGGACGATGCGCGCTATTTCGGCGCGCTTCGCGCCTACTTCGGGAACATCGAGCTGTGACCTCGTCCGAACAGGCGCTTCTCGCCGCGCGTCCCGATTTCGCCGCAGTGGCGCGCTGGGTGTCGCAGGGCGCGCGCGTGCTCGACCTCGGTTGCGGCGACGGCGCGCTGCTCAAGTACCTGTGGGAGGCGCGCGAAGCGCCGGGATACGGGGTGGAGATCGACGACATGGAAGTGGTGGCCTGCGTCAGCAACGACATCAACGTCCTGCAGCTCGACCTCGAGAGCGGCTTGTCGCTGTTCCGGGACGGTTCCTTCGACACCGTGATCCTTTCCGAGACGCTGCAGACCATCCACCGTATCGAGCAGCTGATGCGTGAAATGCTGCGCGTGGGGCGAGAAGCGATCGTCTCGTTCCCGAATTTCGGCCATTGGACGGCGCGCATGCAGATCCTTCTCGGCCGCATGCCAGTGTCCGAGGAGCTGCCCTACGAGTGGTACAACACGCCGAACGTCCATCTTTGCACCACCACGGACTTCGAGGATCTGTGTCGCAAGCTCGGCATCCGCATTCGCGAGCGCGTGGCGCTGCACGAAGGGCGCCAGGTCAGCTTCCTGCCCAACCTGTTCGGCAGCATCGCCGTCTACCGCTGTGCAATGGTCTAGCCGCCGCCGCCCGGACCGCGCGCCGCTCCCGGGGCGCTACTGCAGGCTCGAGCCGCTCGATTCAGCGCGCCACGGCGACCAGCTGTTCGCGGCGTCGATGGCGCCGGGGGCGGAAGAGCGCTTTCGCTATCTGTTCGAGGCGCCGCAGGCGCGCGCGGACTTCGACGGCTGGCTGGCCCACTCCGCGGCCTCCGAAGACCCGCTCTACTTCGCGGTGATCGACTCGGCGAGCGAGCGCTGCGAAGGCCGCCAGGCCCTGATGCGAATCGTCCCTGAGCACGGGGTGATCGAGATCGGCAGCATCCTTTGGGGGCCGGCGATCGCGCGCACTCGCGGCGCGACCGAGGCGCTGTTCCTTTTCGCGTGCTACGCGTTCGACGAGCTCGGCTACCGCCGCTTCGAGTGGAAGTGCAACGCGCTCAATGAGCCCTCGCGGCGCGCCGCGGCGCGCTTCGGCTTCACCTACGAGGGGACCTTCCGCCAGCACATGATGGTCAAAGGCGAGAGTCGCGACACGGCGTGGTTCTCGATCATCGACAAAGAGTGGCCTGTGCTCAGGCAGGTGTTCGAGCGCTGGCTCGACCCCGCGAACTTCGATCACAAGGGGCGGCAGAAAAAGCGTATGGTGGACTGCCGGCAGAGCGCGTGAGGGTCGCCGTCATCACCGGCGCCGCGCGCGGAATCGGGTTCGCCATCGCCGAGCGGTTTCTCGCCGAGCAGTGGCGCGTCGCGCTGCTGGACATCGACGGCGAAACGCTCGCAAACGCCGAAAGATCGCTCGCCGATCCGGATCGCGTGCTGGCGACCGTGTGCGACGTGGCCGAGCCCCAGCAGGTGGGGGCGGCAATCGACCGGGTGACGGCGCGCTACGGCCGCATCGACGCGCTGGTGAACAACGCGGGGATCGCCGTCTTCAAGCCTCTGCTGGAGACCAGCTTCGAGGAATGGGCACGCGTGCTTGCGGTGAACCTCTCGGGCCCGTTCATCTGCACCCAGGCCTGCGCGCCGCACATGCTCGAGAGCGGCGGCGGCAGCGTGGTCAACATCGGATCGATCTCCGGGCTGCGTGCCAGCATGCTGCGCGTGGCCTACGGCACCAGCAAGGCCGGGCTGGCGCACCTCACCCGGCAGCAGGCGGCCGAGCTCGGCAACCTCGGCATACGCGTCAACGCGGTTGCCCCCGGTCCGGTCGACACAGCGATGGCGAAGCAGGTGCACACCCCGGACATCCGCGCCGACTATCACGACGCGATCCCGCTCAACCGCTACGGCACCGAGGCCGAGATTGCGGCGGCGGTCTGGTTCCTCTGCAGCGACGCGGCGAGCTATGTCAACGGCCAGACTCTCGCTGTCGACGGCGGCTTCGACGCCGCCGGCATCGGCTTGCCGAGCCTTCGAGCGCCGAAGTAAGTCAGGTTTCGGCAGCCCTCGCCGCAGTATGATGCGCTCGCCATGAACCAGGAGATCCGGTTCTGCTCCAGCTTCGACGGCACGCGCATCGCTTACGCGCTCAGCGGCCGAGGCGCGCCATTGGTGCTGTCGGCAACCTGGCTCAGCCACCTCGAGCATCAGTGGCGCAGCCTTGCCTGGCGACCGTGGCTCGAGCACTTTTCGCGCGAACACGAATTGCTGCGCTACGACCTGCGCGGGACCGGGCTGTCGGACCGAACTTTCACCAACGTATCGATTGATAGCTGGGTACGCGACCTCAGCAAAGTAGTCGACGCGGCCGGCTTCGAGCGCTTCCCGCTGGTGGGCGTCTGCCAGGGTGGCCCGATCGCGATCGAATACGCCGCACGTCACCCTCAGCGGGTCAGTCACCTGGTGCTGTACGGCAGCTATGCACGCGGCATGCTCACGCGCTTCGACCAGCCTCCGGAGCCCGCCAAGGCCAGAGTTCTGCTTGAAATGGCGCAACTCGGTTGGGGCCATGAAAATCATGCCTTCATGCAGGTCTGGGCCTCGCTTTTCCAGCCCGGCGGCGGCATCGAGCACCTGCGCTCCTGGACCGAGCTGCAGCGTTTGGCGATCTCGGCGAAGAATGTGCCCTTGTACTTTGACACTACCTTCCACGTCGATGTGCGCGATGCCGCCGGGCGCGTCAAATGCCCGACCCTCGTCGTGCATGCTTCTGGGGACAGGGTAGCCCCGGTCGAGGAAGGCCGGCTGCTCGGGAGCTTGATTCCGGGGGCGCGCTTCGTCGAGCTCGCGAGCGAGAATCACATGCTGCTGCCCGAGGAGCCCGCGTGGACGCGCTTCCGGGAAGAAGTCCACGGGTTCCTGAACGCCGCGCGGGCGCAGGACTCGGACGCGAGAATCGGGGAGCGGCTGATGGCGCTGACCGAGCGTGAACGTCAGGTGCTCGAGGGCATTGCGCGCGGACTGGACAACCGCGAGATAGCGACCGAACTCGCGCTTTCCGAAAAGACGGTGCGCAACCACATTACCCGCGTGTTCGACAAGATCGGTGTCGCCCACCGCTACCAGGCCATCGTGCTCGCCCGCGACGCGGGCTTGGGCGACAACCGCCGCCCGGCGCGCTCCTAGGCCGGGACGACTGTCCCGGGCGCTGCCCGATTCGTCCGTCCGACCGGGACGATCGCCTCAATACAGCGGAGTCCGCGCCCGACACACTTTGCGCGGGCGATGCCTCTTGCTCGCCCGCCAAACCGACCAAAGGATACTCAAATGCCGAAATTCGTCATCGAGCGCGAAATCGCTGGCGCGGGCAAGCTGCCGCCGCACGAGTTGAGGGCAATTTCTCAGAGATCTTGCGGCGTACTGCAGGGCATGGGCCTCAAGATCCAGTGGGTGCAGAGCTTCGTCACCGACGACAAGATCTACTGCGTCTATATCGCCCCCGACGCCGATACCGTGCGCGAGCACGCGCGCCAGGGAGGCTTTCCGGCCAACAACGTCGCGCGGGTGCGGACGGTCATCGACCCGACCACCGCGGATTGATCCAGGCGTGTCAGTCGCGCGGCGCCGTGTCGATTGCCTCGATGCGGCGCCGTTGCCAGACGAGCATCGCCACGCCGGGCAGTGCGACCAGGAAGGTAAAGAGGAAGAACTCGGGCCAGCCGAAGACCTTCGCCATCTCGCCGGCGGCCGGGCCGACGTAGACGCGCCCTAGTGCGGCGAGCGCCGAGAGCAGCGCGTACTGGGTGGCCGAGTGGCGCCGGTCGCACATCGCCATCAGCAGCGCGACAAAAGCGGCGGTGCCCATGCCGCCGCACAAGTTCTCCGCCGCGACCGCAGCGATCATCAACGCGTAGCTCTTGCCGGCGAGCGCGAGCGCCATGTAGCCAAGGTTGGTGACGGCCTGCAGCACGCCGAACAGCAGCAGCGAGCCATACAGGCGCAGGCGTGCCATCAACGCACCGCCGGCGAGGGCGCCTAAGATGGTCGCGGCGACGCCGAGCCACTTGTTAACCAACCCCACTTCGGTGAGCGAAAATCCGGGCCCGCGGATCAGGAAGGCGGTCGACAGGCTGCCGGCGAAGGCGTCGCCGAGCTTGTACAGGACGATCAGCACCAGCAGCAGCCAGGCGCCGTCGCGGGCGAAGAACTCGCGCATGGGCTCGCTCACCGCCTGCTGCAGCGTGTGCGGCGCGCGCGGCGGCGTCGCCGGCTCTTCGGCGACCCACACGGTAACGACACCGACCAGCATCAGCGCGGCCATCAGCCAGTAGGTGCCGGTCCAGCCAAGCCAGCTGTCGGCGAGGATTAGTGCCAGGCCGCCCGAGACCAGCATCGCGATGCGGTAGCCCAACACTGACACCGCGGCGCCGGCGCCGCGTTCGTCGGCGCCGAGGATGTCGGTGCGATAGGCGTCGACCACGATGTCCTGCGAGGAGGACAGGAACGCCACCGCGAGCGCGAGCGCCGCGAGCAGCCAGGGCGAATCCTGCGGCGACAAGGTGCCCATCCAGGCGATCGCGCCGAGCAGCGCGAGCTGGGTCACCACCAGCCAGCCGCGCCGACGGCCCAGCAACGGGATGCTGTAGCGGTCCATCAGGGGCGCCCAGAGGAACTTGTAGGTGTAGGGCTGGCCCACCAGCGCAAACAGACCGATGGTGGTGAGATCCACGCCCTTCACCGTGAGCCAGGCCTGCAAGGTGCCGCCGGTTAGCGCGAGCGGCAGGCCGGAAGAGAAGCCGAGCAGCAGCAGAACCAGGATCTTGCGGCTGCGGAACACCGCAGCGTAGGCGGAAAGCGGCATGCGGTGCGCGGAGCAGGAGTAAAATCAACTGTCCCGGATTGTCACATATCCACACGCGGGATCTGCCATGGATACCCAGACCGAAAACGCCTCTGCCGAAATCAGCACCGAGAAGCTCGTCGCCGATCTCAGGACCCTGGTCGCCGATACCGAGGAGCTGCTGCGCGCCACCGCCGGCCAGGCCGGCGAGAAGGCCGCCGCGGCGCGTGAGCGGATGCAGGCTTCGCTCGCGCGCAGCAAGCAAAGGCTGCTCGAGGCCGAACACGCGCTCGAGGACAAGGCCGGGCAGGCGGCGCGCGAGGTCGAGCAGTACGTGCACGAGAACCCCTGGCGCGCGCTCGGCATTGCCGCCTTCGCCGGATTCGTGCTCGGCGCGCTCATCAATCGCCGCTAGGCTCGCATGGCCGAGCGCGAACGCGGCGCACTGGGCCCGGTAAGGGGCTTCGCGCGCACGCTGGTCTCGTTCGCCGAGACCCGCACTCGCCTCGCGGCCAACGAGTTCGAGGAGCAGGTCTCCCGGCTTTACGAAATCGCGCTCTGGACGCTGGTCACGCTGTTCTTCCTCGGCGTCGCGGTGGTGCTCGGCGCGGTGTTCGTATTGGTTACGTTCTGGGACGACCACCGGCTGCTCGCCGCCGGCCTGCTCGCCACCGGGTTTCTTTGCTGCGGCGTCGCGGGAGCCCTGTTCGTGCGCCGGCGCATGGCCGAGCGCCCGCGCTTCCTCACGGCCACGCTCGGAGAGCTCGCGCGCGACCGCGAGCGGGTCGAGAAGCCGTGACGCGCGAGCGGCTCATCGCGCTGCGCGAGCGCCGCGCCGAGCTCATCGTCCGCGCCGATTCCGAGCGCGAGGCGGTCGCGGCCATGCTCGCGCGCAGCGACGCGGCGACGCGCTGGCTCGAAGCAGGAAAGGAGGCGCTCGCGGAGCTGAAGCGCCATCCGGCTTGGATCGGGGGCGTCCTGGCGCTGCTGTTCGCCATGCGGCCGAAGCGCGCGCTCAAATGGCTGGCAAGTGGCTGGTCGATGTGGCGAATCTACCGCGGCGCGCGAATGTGGCTGCTGCGTGTCGCGCCGGATCTCGCGCGGCGCCCGCCTGGACCCTAGAACGGGTAGTCGTAGTCGATGACGAGCGGCGCGTGATCGGAAAAGCGTCGCCGCTTGTAGATCGATTCGCTGACCGCGGTCTTTGCCATGCCGGACGTGGCAATCTGGTAGTCGATGCGCCAGCCGACATTCTTGGACCACGCCTGGCCGCGGTTGGACCACCAGGTGTACTGATCAGGCCTGTGGTTCAGGCGCCGGAACACGTCGACCAGTCCGACTTCGTCGAACACCCGGCTCAGCCAGGCTCGCTCCTCGGGCAGGAAGCCAGAATTCTTCTGGTTCGAGCGCCAGTTCCTGAGGTCGATCTCCTTGTGCGCGATGTTCCAGTCGCCGCACAGGATCACGTCGCGCCGGGCGTGCGCGAGCTTCTTGAGCTGCGGCATAAAGGCGTCGAGAAAACGGAACTTCGAGGCTTGACGGTGCGGGCCTGACGAGCCCGAAGGCAGGTAGATCGAAATCACCGAGAGCTTGCCGAAGCGCGCTTCGAGGTAGCGCCCCTCCGAGTCGAACTCGTGGGCGCCGAAGCCCCTGATCACCTTGTCCGGCGCGCGGCCCGAATAAAGCGCTACACCACTGTAGCCCCTTTTCTCGGCCAGCGCGTAGAAGGGCGTGAATCCCTTCGGCACGTGCAACCCGCCGTCCAGGTCGCTCTCCTGCGCCTTCATCTCCTGCAGGCAGAGCACATCGGCGCGCTGCGCCGCGAGCCAGCGCAACAAGCCTTTCTTTGTGGCCGAACGAATCCCGTTTACGTTCAGCGTGATGACACGCATTCAGGCCGAGGGCGAGCTCGCCGCCCCGCCGTGCGCGGCCGACCATGCCGCCGGCGCATTGAGGAACTTCTCGACTTCGCCGATCTGCGGCGTCGGCAGGTAGCCCCCTTGCTTGACCACCGCCAGCACGTCCCACCACGTCGCAAGGTGATGCAGCCTGACGTTCAGGCCGGAGAGGATATCTTTCGACTCCGGAAAGATGTCGTAATAGAAATTGACGAATACGTGATCCACTACCGCACCCGCATTTCGCAGGGCCTGACAGAAATTGATCTTCGAGCGCCCGTCGGTGGTCAGGTCCTCGACCAGCAGGGTGCGCGCACCCTCCCGCACGTCGCCCTCGATCTGCGCATTGCGACCGAAGCCCTTTGGCTTCTTCCTGACATACTGCATCGGCAGTCCGAGACGGTCGGCGATCCAGGCCGCGTAAGGAATGCCGGCGGTCTCGCCGCCGGCGACGACGTCGAACTGCTCAAATCCCGCATCGCGCTGCAGCGTCGCGGCCGCGAAGTCCACCAGCTGCGCGCGGATGCGCGGATAGAAGATCAGCTTGCGGCAGTCGATATACACCGGGCTCGCCCAGCCGGAGGTGAAGATGAACGGCTTCTCGTCCCAGAACAGTACCGCCTTTACCTCCAGCAGCATTTTCGCGGTGGTCTGGGCGATGAAGGCTCGGTCGGCGGAGTGCATGGCTGGTCGCGCAGGGGGTGGCGCGGATTCTAGCAGGTGAAAGCGCTCCTGCCTCGCGTTAGAATGTCATCACTGCAGTTCTGCAAAGGGAATGCAATGCGTCGCTGCAAGTCGATCACCGCTGCAACCGCGGCCCTCATGCTCGCCGCGCTGCCGCTTGCGGCCGGGGCCCAGTCGTTCCGCTGCGTCGGAAAGGACGGCAGAAAGTACTACGGCCAGGTCGTTCCCCGGGAGTGCATCGGCCAGCCCTACGAGCAGCTCAACCGGCAGGGGCTGGTGATCAAGCGCGTCGAACCGTTCGTCAAGGAAGAAGACCCGGTGGCCAAGGCGGCCGAAGAAAAGAAGAAGCGCGAGCAGGAGCTCGCCCGGAGGGAAGAGGCGCGGCGCGCCCGGGCCCTGCTCGCCACCTACACGAGCACCAAGGACATCGAGGGCGCGCGCACGCGCGCCCTTGCCCCGATCAAGCGGCAGATCGACGATCTCGAAACGGAGATCGCGACCCTGCAAAAACGCATCGACGAGCTCAACAAGAAGAAGGGGGCGGCTGCCGACTCGGACATCGGAACGGCTCAGTCGCAGATCAAGACTCAGCGGGCCTTGCTCGATTTCAAGAGGAAGGAAGCCGAGGAGATCAACGCCAGGTACGACGACGACAAGAAGCGCTACATCGAGCTGACGCGCGGCAGATGACCTTGTGCAGACGCGCCTAGCCAAGCTTGCGGCGCAGGATTTCGTTGACCTGCGCCGGGTTCGCCTTTCCCTTGCTGGCCTTCATCACCTGCCCGACCAGGGAATTGAACGCCTTGTCCTTGCCTGCGCGGAAATCCTCCACCTGCTTGGCGTTAGCCGCCAGCACCTCGTCGACCAGCCTTTCGATCGCCCCCGCGTCGCTGATCTGCCTCAGGCCTTTGCGGTCGATGATCGCATCGGGATCGCCCTCACCGGCCCACATCGAGTCGAACACCTCCTTGGCCATCTTGTTCGACAGGGTCCGGTCGAGGATTCGCGATAGAAGCCTGGCGAGGCGTTGCGGCGAAACCGGGCTCAATCCGATATCCAGATCGTCGGCGTTGAGCTTCGCCGCTAGATCTACCGTCACCCAGTTCGCCACCAGCTTGGCGAGCTCCGCTGCGGCGCCTTCGTTCCGTTCGATACCGCGCACGGCGGTCTCGAAGTAGTCGGCGGTGGCCCTGTTCGCCGTCAGTGCGGCGCCCAGGTAGTCCGACAGGCCATATTCGCCGACGAATCTGTCGCGCCGCGCTTCGGGCAGCTCCGGCAGCGAGGCACGGATCCGCTCGATCTCGTCCTCCGACAGCACCAGCAGCAGCAGGTCGGGGTCGGGGAAGTACCGGTAGTCCTGCGCGTCCTCCTTGGTACGCATCGGCCGCGTTTCGTCGCGTTCCGGATCGTAGAGACGCGTTTCCTGGACCACGCTGCCGCCCGCCTCGAGCAGCTCGATCTGGCGCCGCGCCTCGAACTCGATCGCTCGCTCCATGAAACGGAAGGAGTTCAGGTTCTTGATCTCGCAACGCGTGCCGAGCGGCTGGTCCGGGGCCCTGCGCACCGAGACATTGGCATCGCAGCGGAATGACCCTTCCTGCATATTGCCGTCGCAAATACCGATCCACGTCACCAGCGCATGCAGCGCGCGCGCGTAGGCCACCGCCTCCTTGGCCCCCCGCAGGTCAGGCTCGGTGACGATTTCGAGCAAAGGGGTGCCGGCCCGGTTCAAGTCGATACCGGACATTCCGTGAAAGTCCTCGTGCAGTGACTTTCCCGCGTCCTCCTCGAGGTGGGCGCGGGTGATACGGACCGTCTTCGGGCCATCGTCCGTGTGGATCGGCAGCGAGCCCCCCTGGACGATCGGCAGCTCGTACTGGCTGATCTGGTAGCCCTTCGGCAAGTCAGGATAGAAGTAGTTCTTGCGCGCGAATACCGAGCGGCGGCTCAGCGCGGCGCCGATCGCGAGCCCGAACCGGATCGCGTGCTCGACCGCGGCCCGGTTCAGCACCGGCAGCACGCCGGGGAGCGCGATATCGACGGCACAGGCCTGCGTATTCGGCGCCGCGCCGAACTCGGTCGCCGCGCCCGAAAAGATCTTGCTCTGCGTGCGCAGTTGCGCGTGGGTCTCGATCCCGATCACGATTTCCCAGCTCACAGCGGCGCCTCCGTCGGCACTCGCAGGTGCCAGTCGGTGGCCTGCTGGTAACGGTGCGCGATGCCGAGCAACCGAGCCTCGGAAAAGTAATTGCCCGTGAGCTGGAGTCCGACCGGCAGCCCCTTGTCGTCGAACCCGCACGGAACCGAAAGCCCCGGCAGCCCGGCGAGCGGCGCAGGGATCGTGAAGATGTCGTTCAGGTACATCTGCACCGGATCGTCGATCTTGGCCCCGATCGGGAACGCCGTGGTGGGCGTGGTCGGCCCGAGGATCACGTCGCAGGTCCGGAACGCCACGGCGAAATCCTGCGCGATCAGGCGGCGCAGCTTTTGCGCCTGGAGATAGTAGGCGTCGTAATAACCGTGCGACAGCACGTAAGTGCCCACCAGGATCCTGCGCTTGACCTCGGCGCCGAAACCCTCGGCGCGGGTGCGGCAGTACATGTCGGCCAGGTCCGAGTACACTTCGGCGCGGTGGCCGTAGCGCACGCCGTCGAAGCGCGACAAATTGGAAGAGGCCTCGGCCGGCGCGAGCACGTAGTACACCGGCACCGCCAGCGCGGCATTGGGCAGCTCGACCGGGAGCGTTTTCGCGCCCTGGGACTCGAACCAGCGCACCGCTTCGGCGACTGCGCGACGCACCTCGGGCTCGATGCCTTCGCCGGAAAACTCCTTCGGCAGCCCGATCTGCAGGCCGGCAAGCGGTACTCCGAGCTCGCGCGCATAGTCCTCCTGCGGCCGCTCGAGGCTGGTCGAGTCGCGCGGGTCGAATCCGGCCATGGCATTCATCAGCAGCGCCAGGTCCTGGGCGCACTTCGCCATCGGCCCCCCCTGGTCGAGCGAGGAGGCGAAGGCGACCATGCCGTAGCGCGACACCACGCCGTAGGTCGGCTTGAGGCCGCAGACACCGGTCAGCGCGGCGGGCTGCCGAATCGAGCCGCCGGTGTCGGTGCCGGTGCCGGCCGGCGCCATCCGCGCGGCCACCGCGACCGCCGTGCCCCCCGAGGACCCGCCGGGCACCAGCGCTTTGTTCCAGGGGTTCCTCGCCGGGCCGAAGTACGAGGTTTCGTTCGACGAGCCCATCGCGAACTCGTCCATGTTGGTCTTGCCGAGCATTACCGACCCGGCCGCGCCGAGGCGCTCGACCACGTGCGCGTCGTAGGGGCTGATAAAGTCCGCCAGCATTCGCGAGCCGCACGTCGTGCGAAGGCCCTTGGTGCAGAAAATATCCTTATGCGCCAAGGGGATACCGAGTAGCGGCCCGGCCTCGCCGGCGGCACGGTGAGCGTCGGCACGGCGCGCGTCGCCGAGCGCCCGGGCCGTGTCGACCGTGATAAACGCGTTCAGCTCCGCGTTGAGGCGCTCAATCCGCGCAAGAAACAGCTGTGTCAGCTCGACGCTGGAGATCCGCTTTTCCGCCAGCGCGGCGGAAAGCTCGCTTAGGGTTACGTTCAGCACCCGCTACTCTAGGACTTTGGGGACCAGGTAAAGCCCGGCCTCCACCGCCGGGGCAGCGGCCTGAAAGAGCTCATGCTGGTCGGTCTCGGTGACGACGTCGGCACGCTGGCGCTGGGCGACGTCCACCGGGTGCGACATCGGCTCAATGCCGGCAGTATCGACTGCACGCATCTGGTCGATCAGGCTGAGCACCCGGTTCAGCTGGCCGACGACCGCGGCTTCCTCCGTGGGGCCAAGGGCGATGCGCGCGAGCCGCGCGAGGCGTTCGATCTGGTCAGGAGAGAGCGACATTGCAGTGCAGAAAAGCCCCTCCGCAGCCTATGCCGGAGGTGGCATTAGAGTATCATAGAAGCAGTTCGGGGCGAGGGAGGAGGATCTTCCGAACCCCCAATCGGGACACAGCCTTAGCGAACGAAGTTAAGGCTTAACGGAAACCGACTTCGAGAGGGGCTCGGCACGCACATGTTCGGATTTCTGCGCAGCTATTTTTCCAACGATCTCGCCATCGACCTCGGCACCGCGAACACGCTGATCTACGTGCGTGGCAAAGGAATCGTTCTCGATGAGCCCTCGGTGGTCGCTATTCGGCAGGAAGGCGGTCCCAGCGCAAAGAAGACAATTCAGGCGGTGGGCAAGGAGGCGAAGCAGATGCTCGGCAAGACGCCGGGCAATATCACCGCCATCCGGCCGATGAAGGACGGCGTGATTGCAGACTTCACGGTCACCGAGCAGATGCTCAAACAGTTCATCAAGAAGGTTCACGACAACAAGTTGTTTTCGCCCAGCCCGCGCATCATCATCTGCGTGCCCTGCGGTTCGACGCAGGTCGAGCGCCGCGCGATCCGCGAGTCGGCGATCGGTGCGGGCGCCGGCCAGGTGTACCTGATCGAGGAGCCGATGGCCGCGGCGATCGGCGCGGACATGCCGGTGGCCGACGCAACCGGATCGATGGTGGTGGACGTCGGCGGCGGCACGACCGAAGTCGGCGTCATCTCGCTCGGCGGCATGGTCTATTCGGGATCGGTTCGCGTCGGCGGGGACAAGTTCGACGAAGCGATCGTCAACTACATCCGGCGCAACTACGGCATGCTGGTCGGCGAGACCACTGCCGAAATGGTGAAGAAGGAAATCGGCTCGGCGTTCCCGGGCAGCGAAGTGCGCGAGATGGAAGTCAAGGGCCGCAATCTCGCCGAAGGCATTCCGCGCAGCTTCACCATCAGCTCCAACGAAATTCTCGAAGCGCTCACCGAGCCGCTGAACCAGATTGTGTCGGCGGTGAAGTCCGCGCTCGAGCAGACGCCGCCCGAGCTTGGCGCCGACATCGCCGAGAAGGGCATGGTCGTCACGGGCGGCGGCGCGCTGCTTCGGGACCTCGACCGCCTGCTGATGGAAGAAACGGGCCTGCCGGTAATCGTTGCGGACGACCCACTCACTTGCGTCGTGCGCGGCTCCGGCAAGGCGCTCGAGAAGATGGAGCACTTCGGGCCGATCTTCACGAATGACTGAGTGATGGGGGGATGGAGCACAGCCCCCCACCGTTCTTCAAGCGCGGGCCCGCGCCGGTCGTCCGGCTGGCGTTTTTCGCCTCGCTCTCGCTCGCCCTGCTGGTGCTGGACGCACGCTTTCACTACACCGAAGGGGTGCGGAGCGTCTTCGCGCTGATCGCCTATCCGCTGCAGCGCATCGCGACCGCGCCGGCCGAGCTCGGCCGGCGCTTGGGGGATTACTTCGCCACCCAGTCCGCGCTGCGGGAGGAAAACGGGCAGCTGCGGGCCCGCATGCTGGAGGCGCTGCGCTCGGCGCAGCGCAACGAGGCCGCGGCGGCCGAGGGTGAGCGGCTGCGGCGCATGATCGAAGCGGGCAAGGAGCTGAAACGGCGCACCATCCCGGCGGAGATCATTTACACCGGCCGCGACCCCTACGCCCTCAGACTGATCGTCGACAAGGGTACGCAGGACGGTGTCGCGCCCGGTAGCCCGGTGGTCGACGCCGGCGGCGTGGTCGGCCAGGTGACGCGCGTGCACCCGTTCACCTCGGAGGTGACGCTGATCACGGACAAGAGCCAGGCGGTCCCGGTACAGGTCATGCGCAGCGGCCTGCGTGCGATCGCCTTCGGCGGCGGATCTTCGGGAATGCTCGAGCTTCGATTCATGGCCCCGAACGCGGAGATCGGAAACGGCGACCGGCTGATCACCTCCGGCATCGACGGCACCTATCCGGCGGGTCTGCCGGTCGCGACCGTGGTGAGCGTCGAGCGCGATTCGGCGCACGCGTTCGCGCGCGTGCTGTGCAAACCCGCGGGGGGAGTGGGCCGGGGGCGTTACGTGCTGGTGCTCGCCGGCGAAACGAGCCCTCCCCCGAACTTCGGCCCGGCGGAGCCGCGCAAGCCCCGCCATGCCAAGCCGCGGCGCACACACAGGAGCAACAATGGCGCTCGGACCCGATAGCCCGCAGCACATTCTGCGGCCGGTACGGCTGGGCACGATCGTGATCTCGTTCGCGGTCGCGCTGCTGCTCGACTTCCTGCCGTGGACGGATCTGCGTCTTGCGCCCGATTTCGTTGCACTGGTACTCGTGTTCTGGTGCGTGCACCAGCCACGTCTGGTCGGGCTGGGCATCGGCTGGATGCTGGGGCTGGTGATCGACGCCGGCAACGGCGTTCTGCTCGGCCAGCACGCGCTCGCCTATTCGCTGCTCGCGTTCCTTGCGATATCGCTGTCGCGCCGCATGCTGTGGTTCGGACTGGTCCAGCAGGCGCTGCATGTGGCGCCGCTGCTCGCGTTCGCCGTGGCTGTCACTGCGCTGGTGCGGCTCGCCGCCGGCGCGGAGTTCCCGGGATGGACGATCTTCGTCGGGCCGCTCATCGGCACACTGTTGTGGCCGCTCGCATCGGTGGTGCTGCTCGCCCCGCAGCGCCGCCCCGTGGCACCGGAAGAAAAGCGGGCGATCTAGGCTGATGCGCGTTGCCGAGCTGAAGAACTACGAGCGCGAACGGCACCACTTCCACCTCCGCCTGGCGATCGCAGCCGTCTTGGTGCTGCTCGGCTTCGGCGTTCTGCTCGCGCGCTTCGTCTACCTGCAGGTGGTGCAGCACGACTATTATCAGACCAAGGCCGAAGACAACCGCATCTCGATCGTACCGGTTGCGCCGAATCGGGGCCTGATCGTCGATCGCAACGGCGTCGTGCTGGCGGGCAACGACTCCGGCTATACACTCGAGATCGCACCGGACAAGACGCCGGACCTGGAGGGCACCATCGACCAGTTGTCCAAGCTGGTCTCGATAACGCCCAGGGATCGCGGCCGGTTCAAGAGGCTGCTCGCCGAGACGCGCAGCGCCGAGAGCCTGCCGATCCGCACCCGGCTCAGCGATGCCGAGGTGGCTAGGGTCGCCGCGAACCGTTACCGGTTCCCGGGAGTCGAAATCAAGGCGCGGCTGTTCCGCGACTATCCATTCGGCAAGACCGCCTCGCACGTGCTCGGCTATATCGGCAGGATCACCGAGCGGGACCAGAAAAGGCTCGAGGAAATGGGGCTGGAAGCCAACTATCGCGGCACAGACGTCATCGGCAAGAGCGGGATCGAGGCGAGCTACGAAGAAGACCTGCATGGCAAGACCGGCTTCGAGCAGGTTGAGATCGACGCCGCCGGGCGCGCCGTAAGGACGCTTGCGCGCACCCCGGCCCAGCCCGGCGACGACGTGGCGCTAACGATCGATACGGGCCTACAACAGGTCGCCGAGGCCTCATTCGGCGACCGGCGCGGCGCGCTGGTCGCGCTGGAGCCGTCGACCGGTGCCGTGCTCGCCCTCGTGTCCGAGCCTGGCTTCGATCCGAACCTGTTCGTCGACGGTATCGACCCGCAGAGCTGGGACGAACTGAACAACTCGCCTGATCATCCGCTGAACAACCGCGCCATTGCCGGGCTCTATCCGCCCGGCTCGACGCTCAAGCCCTACCTCGCGCTGGCCGCACTGGAGTTGGGCAAGCGCACGCCCAAGAGCTCGATCGTCGATAAGGGATACTTCATGTTCGGCGGACGGCGCTTCCGCGACGACAGGCCGGGCGGACACGGCGTGGTCAATTTGTACAAGTCGCTGGTCGAGTCCTGCGATACCTACTATTACATGCTCGCCAACGACCTCGGCATCGACGCCATCGCGCACTTCCTGGCGCCGTTCGGCTTCGGTTCGCGCACCGGCATCGACCTGGACGGCGAGTCGGCGGGCGTGCTGCCGTCTCCCGAGTGGAAGGCCAGGCGCTTCAGGAGCCGGGAACAGAGGAGGTGGTACCCGGGGGAAACGATCTCAGTGGGCATCGGCCAGGGCTACAACGCCTACACGCCGATACAGCTCGCGCTCGCGGTGGCGACGCTCGCCAACGGGGGCGCGATGTACAAGCCGAGGCTGGTCGACCATGTCGACAACCCGCGCACCGGCGAGCGCCGCTACGAGGAACCGCAGTTGATGCGCCAGATACCGCTGCACGCGGCGAACGTCACTTTCATCAAGCACGCCATGGAGGGCGTAAACACGGATCCCGAAGGCACCGGCGCACGCGCTTTCAAGGGGGCCCAGTACACCAGCGCCGGCAAGACTGGAACCGCGCAGGTCATCGCGATCAAGCAAAACGAGAAATACGAGGAGAAGAACGTGGCCGAGCGGCTGCGCGACCACTCTCTCTTCATCGTGTTCGCGCCGGTGGAAAGCCCGAAGATCGCGCTCGCCGTGGTGGTCGAGAACGGCGGCTTCGGTGCGCGCGCAGCCGCGCCGATCGCGCGCGCGGTGCTCGACTACTACCTGCTCGGCAAGCCCCCGGCGCCTACCGGCGTCAAGGCGGACGACGCAGGGGTCGACTGATGACGCTCACGCCCGTAACGGTCCGCCGAACGCTGGCGCGCGCGGTAAGCGGCCTCGACGCCCCGCTGATGACCATCGTGCTTGCGCTTACGGGGATCGGCCTCGCGACACTGTATTCGGCGAGCTACGATACGCCGGCGCGGTTTCACGCCCAGCTGGTCAACTTCGCGGTGGCATTTGTGGCCCTGTGGATCGCCGCGCAGGTGACGCCGCAAACGCTGGGGCGCTTCGCGCTGCCGGCATATCTGCTCGGGTTTGCGCTGCTTATCGCGGTCGCGCTGTTCGGAGACGTGGTGAACGGCGCGCGCCGCTGGTTGAATTTCGGATTCGTGCGGGTGCAGCCGTCCGAGATGATGAAGATCGCCGTGCCGCTGATGCTGGCATGGTATTTCCACCGCTACGAAAACGCGTTGCGGCTGCGTGACTTCGCGCTCGCCGGCCTGCTGCTCGCGCTTCCGGTGGCGCTCATCGCGCGCCAGCCCGACCTCGGCACCGCGCTGCTCGTGTTCGCGGTGGGCTTCTATGTGATCTTCTTTGCCGGCATCAGCTGGAAGGTTCTCGCGACGCTCGCGGCCCTGGCGCTCGCGAGCATCCCGCCGCTGTGGGGCATGCTCCACGATTACCAGCGAAAGCGCATTCTCACGCTGCTCGACCCGACCCAGGATCCGCTCGGCGCCGGCTACCATATCATTCAGTCGACCATCGCGGTGGGCTCCGGCGGGATCGCCGGGAAGGGTTGGCTGCACGGCACGCAGGCGCACCTGGAGTTCATACCGGAGCGCCACACCGACTTCATCTTCGCCGTGTTCTCGGAAGAGTTCGGACTGATCGGCAACTGCATCCTGCTGACGCTGTACGCGCTTCTGATCGGACGCGGCCTGATGATCGCCGCCAACGCGCCGACCTACTTTTCGCGCCTGCTGGCGGGTTCCATCACGCTCATGTACTTCACCTACGCTTTCGTGAACATGGGCATGGTGGCCGGGATCCTGCCGGTGGTGGGCGTGCCGCTGCCGTTCGTGTCCTACGGCGGCACCTCGCTCGCGACGCTTTTCATCGGCGTCGGCATCCTGATGAGCATCAACCGCCACCGTAAGCTCGTCCAGACCTGAGCCAGCGTCGATATTGCGACGCAGCAGGCGCCTGAAACCGCTCATCGCATGGTGAAATGGAGAGGCGCTAACCTGTTGTAAGTGCTTGTTTTCCACGACCTTCGAGAGGCCTCACCGGGTTGTTGCTGTGCGCCAACACCCTACGTTAGGGTCGGTAGTATCAACCGACCGACCACCTCAACCAACGTAAAGGGGCCACGATGAATCAACGTGAGACCGAGATCACCGCACTGAAGAAGGACTGGACCGAAAATCCGCGCTGGAACGGCATTGCGCGCGGCTACAGCGCCGAGGACGTCGTACGACTGTGCGGCAGCCTGCGCATCGAGCACACGCTGGCGCGCTCCGGCGCCGAGAAGCTCTGGAAGCTGTGCAACGAGCGGCCTTTCGTCAACTCCCTCGGCGCGCTGACCGGCAACCAGGCGATGCAGCAGGTCAAGGCGGGTGTGCCGGCGATCTACCTCTCGGGCTGGCAGGTGGCGGCAGATGCGAACGATTCGCTCTCGATGTACCCGGACCAGTCGTTGTACGCAGTCTCAAGCGTTCCCAACGTGGTCAGACGTATCAACAACGCGCTCGCGCGCGCGGACCAGATCCAGTGGATGGAGGGAAAGGGCGACGTCGACTGGTTTGCACCGATCGTGGCCGACGCCGAGTCCGGTTTCGGCGGCGTGCTGAACGCCTTCGAGCTGATGAAGGCGATGATTGAGGCGGGGGCCGCGGGGGTGCACTTCGAGGACCAGCTCGCCTCGGTGAAGAAATGCGGCCACATGGGCGGCAAAGTACTGGTGCCAACGCAGGAGGCGGTTCAAAAGCTGATCGCGGCGCGTCTCGCCGCCGACGTGATGGGTGTGCCGACAATTCTGCTCGCGCGTACGGATGCGGAAGCAGCCGACATCGTGACCAGCGACGTGGACGAAAACGACAAGCCGTTCCTGACCGGCGAGCGGACGGCCGAGGGCTTCTACCGCACCACGAACGGCTTCGATCAGGCGCTCTCGCGCGGCATCGCCTACGCCGAGTACGCCGACATGGTGTGGTGCGAGACCGGCACCCCCGATCTTGCGTTCGCACGCAAGTTCGCCGAAGGCATACGCCGCAAGTACCCGGACAAGATGCTGGCCTACAACTGCTCACCGTCCTTCAACTGGAAGCGCAATCTCGACGACGCGACGATCGCCAAGTTCCAGCGCGAGCTCGGCGCGATGGGCTACAAGTTCCAGTTCATCACGCTGGCTGGCTTCCACGCCCTGAACTACTCGATGTTCGAGCTTGCCTACGGCTACGCGCGCAACAACATGAGCGCGTTCGTCGAGCTGCAGCAAAAGGAGTTCGCTGCGGCGGAGAAGGGGTTCAGCGCCGTCAAGCACCAGCGCGAGGTCGGCACTGGCTACTTCGACGACGTGACGCAGACGGTGACTGGCGGCAAGGCATCGACCACTGCGCTGCACGGATCGACCGAAGACGAGCAGTTCTTCGACGACAGCCGGGCCGAGAAGAAGGTAGCCTGAGGCGAGCGTGAGCGCCGGCACCGGCCTGCTGCGGGTTCACGAGGCGCGCGCAGACCTCACCCAGGGGGTCGCGCGCGCCATTCTGGCTGGATTCGACAAGCACTATCGGCTGTTCCGCGAAGCAGCGCGCCAGGCCAGGCGTCACTTCGAGGCGGCGGACTGGACTGCGATGCGCACGCTCGCGCGCGCGCGTATCCAGATGTACGACCAACGAGTTAACGAGGCGGTCGAATCGGTGCGCGAGACCTATCCCCAGGCCGAGCGCGACGAGTCTCTCTGGCCGGCAATCAAGCTGGCCTACATCGGCCTGCTGCACGAGCACCGGCAGCCCGAATGCGCTGAGACCTTCTACAACTCCGTCGCCTGCCAAGTGCTGCACCGGCGCTACTACCGCAACGAGTTCATCTTCTGGCGTCCGGCCGTCGCCACCGAACATCTCGAAGGTGATGAGCCGACCTACCGCTGCTACTACCCGAGGGAGAAGGGGCTGCGCGGGGCGCTGCGCGCGATCGTCGCCGACTTCGGCTTGGCCAATCCGTTCGAGGACCTTTGGCGCGACATCCGAAGCGTGGTGCGGGCGCTGCGGGCGCACTTCCCGCGCCCGATGCGCGTCTATCCCAGCCTGCAGGTGCAGGTGCTGGGTTCGCTGTTTTACCGCAACAAAGCGGCGTACGTGATCGGCAAGATCGTCAACGGCCACCGCGAGTACCCTTTCGCCGTCCCGATCCTGCAGAACGAGCGGCGCGAGCTTTACCTCGACGCACTGTTGCTCGACCCCGACCAGCTGCAGCTCCTGTTCTCGTTCGCGCGTGCCTACTTCCTGGTCGACATGGAAGTGCCCGCCGCATACGTGTCTTTCTTGCGCCAGCTGATGCCGAAAAAGCCGCGCGCCGAGATGTACATGGCGGTCGGGCTGCAGAAGCAAGGCAAGACGCTCTTCTACCGCGACCTGCACCATCACCTGAAGCACTCGAGCGATGATTTCATCGTCGCGCCCGGGATCAAGGGGATGGTGATGCTGGTATTCACCCTGCCTTCGTTTCCGTATGTGTTCAAGGTAATCCGAGACCATTTCGCGCCGCCCAAGGAGATGGACCGGCAGACGGTCAAGGACAAGTACCAGCTGGTCAAGTATCACGACCGCGTGGGACGGATGGCCGACACGCTCGAGTACTCTCTGGTGGCGCTGCCGCTGGATCGCTTCGCGCCGGACCTGATCGAGGAACTGAAGACGCACGCACCCTCGTCGATAGAATTCGAGGGCGATCAGATCGTCGTCAAGCACATGTACATCGAGCGGCGCATGGTGCCGCTCAATCTCTACATTGAGCAAGCCGTCCACGAGGGCGACGAGACCGCCCTGCGGCACGCCCTCGACGAATACGGCAACGCAATCAAGGAGCTCGCGGGAGCGAATATCTTCCCGGGCGACATGCTGCTCAAGAACTTCGGCGTCACGCGCCACAACCGGGTCGTGTTCTACGACTACGACGAAATCGCGTACATGACCGACTGCAACTTCCGCCGCATTCCACCGCCAACGAGCTTCGAGGACGAGATGGCGGCCGAGCCGTACTGGTCGGTCGGCCCCAACGACGTCTTTCCGGAACAGTTCGAGCGCTTCCTGGTCGCCAATCCCCATGCGCGCGCGATCTTTCTCGAGCGGCATCGCGACCTCACCGACCCCGCGTTCTGGACCGGCAGGCAGGCGCGCGTACGCGCCGGCATCCAGGAGGACGTGTTCTCCTATCCCGGGGCCTGCCGCTTCAAGCGCTAGGCCCTGCAAGCGGAGGCGGCGTGCTGCCGGCGTACATCGGCCTGCCCTCGTAAAGATTGAGCCAACCCTTGACGATGCGGTAAATAACCCAAATGGCGGTCGCACCGACTACGATCATGCCGACGAACACGATCCACAAGAGCGCGCCGATCCCGAACCAGAGCAAGGCCCACCAGAAGGTGCGAATTTGCCATCGAAAGTGGGATTCGAGCCAGCTGCCCCGTACCTCGTCCAGCTTGACGTAGTTGACGATCACGCCGACGAGCGCGGTCAGTCCCGTGAAATAGGCCGCCGCCTGCAGCGCGTACACCGCGGCGGTGATCGTCTTGAGTCGCTCGAAAGCCGGGTCATCGGCATCCATGCTCTTCCTCCCCATATAGCGCCTCGGGCCCGCGCTTCGCGCCGCGCACCGCGACCCGCTTGGTGCGGCCGGCTTGCCCCGATTCGATCGTGACGTCGCGCCGAGCCACGCCGAGGCGCGCGGCGATGAACTCGATCAGCGCGGCGTTCGCCTTGCCGTCCACCGCCCGGGCCGCAAGCCGCAGCTTGAGCCGGCCGCCGTGCAGCCCCGCCACCTCGGTTCGCGCCGCTCCGGGTTGAACGTGCAGCTCGAGTAGCAGCCGGCCGGCGTCCAGGCGGTGCCAGGCGCTCAGAAGGCTCCTCCAATCATGCCGCGCAGGCTCCAGATCGGAAACAGCAGCACCTGCAGCAGAATCAGGAGCACCAGCGGCGAGAGATCAATGTTGGCGATCGGCGGAACGAAGCGCCGCACCGGGCGCAGGAAACGGCGCGTGATGGCGTCCAGGATCGGGTACGCCCCCGCGTACGGCGCGACCCAGGACAGGATCGCCTGCACGATGACCGCGAAGATGAGCAGGTACACGCTGAAACGAAGCAGGTCGACCAGCGCGACCATCGCGATCAGCGCCACCGCCGCGCCCGGCGCTGAGCCAAGGTCGCCGCCGCGCAGCGCGAACAGCAGGTACAGCGCGACCGCCTGCAACAGCCAGGCCGCAACCGCAGTGGCGAGATCGAACCCGGCCAGCGGAGGAATCACTCGGCGCGCCGGGCGGACGATCCAGTTCGTGGCGACGATGACGAATTCCCCCACTTGGCTGCGAAACGGCACCCCCAGCCACTGGAAGTGAAAGCGCGCGAGCAGCAGGTAGACGAAGAATGCCGCGGCCGTGTCGACCAGAAAGGAAATTATCTGCTGAAGCACTCAATCCCCCTTGCCCATTTCTTCGCCCAGCTCGGCGCCGCGTCGGCTGGCGGCTTCGAGCGCCCGCATCAGCCGCTCGGCAAGCCCCTCCTCGGCAAACACCCGCAGCGCCGCCTCGGTCGTGCCACCCTTCGAGGTGACGCGCTCGCGCAGCGTTCGCGGTGCTTCGCCGCTTTGCGCGGCGAGCTTCGCCGCCCCGAGCACGGTTTGCAGCGCGAGCTTGCCAGCCACCTCCGCCGGCAGGCCGAGCCTGACACCCGCTTCGGCGAGCTGCTCGATGAACCAGAATACGTACGCCGGCCCGCTGCCCGAGACCGCGGTCACCGGATCGAGCAGCGCTTCATCGTCGACCCAGACCACCTCGCCGACGGCGCTGAGGATCCGCCCCGCGCGTTGCTTCTCTGCGGTGCTGACTTCGGGCAGTGCACAGAGGCCGGAAATTCCGGCCCCGATCAGCGCCGGGGTATTCGGCATGCAGCGCACGAGCTTCCGGTGCCCGCCCAGCCAGCGCGAAAGATCCGCCAGGCGTAGGCCCGCAGCGATGCTGATCACGAGCTGGGACGCGATCCCGCCAGCCAGCGAGGTAAGCGCCGCGCGCATATCCTGCGGCTTCACCGCCAGGACCAGGGTGTCAGAAGCGAGCGTCGCCGCGTCGGGCGCGCCGATTACCCGCACACCGTGCTGCGCCGCGAGCCTCTCGCGCGCCGAGGCATTCACCTCGATCACCGAGATCGCGGCCACATCGAAATGCTGCGCGAGCAACCCTCCGATCAGCGCGCCAGCCATGTTACCGCCGCCGAGAAAGGCGATCTTCATGCTGCGCTTCTAACCTTTTCGCGCAGGCCGAAAATCGCGCTACCGATGCGAACCATTGTCGCACCCTCTTCGATCGCGGCCTCCATGTCGTCCGACATGCCCATCGAAAGCGTGTCTAAATCCAGATCGTCCGCGCGGAGGCGCTCGAACAGCTCACGCACCGCGCGGAACGCGACACGTTGCTGCGCTTTTTCGCAGCTCGGCGCGGGAATCGACATCAGGCCACGCAGGCGAAGCCGCGGCAGGGCGGCGACGGCGCGAGCGAGCGCCGCTGCGCGGTCCGCTGCGACCCCGCTTTTGCTTGCTTCGCCGGACAGATTCACCTCGATCAGCACGTTTAGCGGCGCGAGCGCCGCCGGGCGCTGTTCGGACAAACGACGTGCGATCTTCTCTCGATCGACGCTTTGCACCCAGTCGAAGCGCTCCGCGGCGTCGCGCGTCTTATTGCTCTGCAGAGGTCCGATCAGGTGCCACTCGAGCTCGCGCGCCGGCTCCTCCCCGAGCAGCTGGATCAGCGCGTCCATCTTCTCGAGCGCCTCCTGCACATAGTTCTCACCGAACGCCCTCTGGCCGGCAGCATAAGCCTCGGCAATTCGCGCCGGCGGGTGCGTTTTCGACGCCGCAAGCAGGCGAACCGAGCCGGGCGGGCGTCCGGCCCCGGCGGCCGCGGCAGCGATGCGTGACATTACAGCTTGCAAATTGTCGCCAATCATTGCCATAATTTTTTGAAACTGCGGGGATTTTCCGCCCGCGGCACGCCTGCCTGACCAATGGGAGCATTGTAATGGATCTCACCGAGCTACTCGCCTTCGTGGTCAAGAACAAGGCCTCCGACCTGCATTTGTCGGCCGGGCTGCCGCCCATGATCCGGGTACACGGCGACGTGCGCCGGATCAACGTGCCGCCTCTTGAGCACAAGGACGTTCACTCGATGATCTACGACATCATGAACGATGGTCAGCGCAAGTTCTACGAGGAAAACCTCGAGTGCGACTTTTCGTTCGCGGTGCCGAACCTGGCGCGCTTCCGCGTCAACGCATTCGTGCAGCAGCGCGGTGCCGCCGCGGTGATGCGGACCATCCCGTCGAAGATCCTGACGCTCGAGGACCTGAAGTGTCCCGGCATATTCAAGGACATCTCTGAATATCCGCGCGGCATCGTGCTGGTCACCGGCCCGACCGGGTCCGGCAAGTCGACGACCCTCGCCGCGATGATCAACCACATCAACGAGAACGAGTACGGACACATCCTTACCATCGAGGATCCGATCGAGTTCGTGCACGATTCGAAGAAGTGCCTGATCAACCAGCGCGAAGTCGGCCCCCACACGCTTTCGTTCGCGAACGCCCTCAGGAGCGCACTGCGCGAGGATCCGGACGTGATTCTCGTCGGCGAGATGCGGGACCTGGAAACGATCCGTCTCGCGCTGTCGGGCGCCGAGACCGGTCACCTAGTGTTCGGCACGCTGCACACCAGTTCGGCCGCGAAGACGATCGACCGGATCGTCGATGTCTTCCCCGCCGCCGAAAAGGAGATGGTGCGCGCGATGCTGTCGGAGTCGCTGCGCGCGGTGATCTCGCAGACGCTGCTCAAGACCAAGGACGGTTCCGGCCGCGTGGCCGCGCACGAGATCATGATCGGCACCCCGGCGATTCGCAACCTGATCCGCGAGAACAAGATCGCCCAGATGTATTCGGCGATCCAGACCGGCGCCAATCTGGGAATGCAGACGCTCGACCAGAACCTGCAGGAAATGGTCAAGCGCAACCTGGTTTCGCCAGGGGAGGCGCGCGGCAAGGCCCAGAACAAGGACATTTTCCCGGGCTGATCGCGGGGCACCGGCATACCGGCACAGGAGATATTGCATGGAAAGAGAACAGGCGACGAAATTCATGTACGACCTTCTTCGCGCTCTGGTCGCGAAGAAGGGCTCCGACCTGTTCATCACGGCGAACTTTCCGCCGGCGATGAAAGTCGACGGCAGGATGACGCCGGTATCGCAGCAGGCGCTCAGCGCAGGGCACACACAGATGCTTGCGCGCTCGATCATGAACGATCGCCAGGCCGCCGACTTCGAGGCCCACAAGGAGTGCAACTTCGCGATCAGTCCCGCGGGTATCGGCCGCTTCCGCGTCAACGTATTCATGCAGCAGGGCCAGGTCGGCATAGTGCTGCGCGTGATCACGACGGCGATTCCGAACTTCGAGGAACTGAATCTGCCGCCCGTGCTGAAGGACGTGGCAATGACCAAGCGCGGCCTGGTGATCTTCGTCGGCGCGACCGGCTCGGGCAAATCGACTTCGCTCGCCGCGATGATCGGCTATCGCAATGAGAACTCGTACGGCCATATCATCACGATCGAGGATCCGGTCGAGTTCGTGCACCCGCACAAGAACTGCATCGTCACCCAGCGCGAGGTGGGAGTCGACACCGAATCCTGGGAGATGGCGCTGAAGAACACCCTGCGCCAGGCGCCGGACGTGATTCTGATCGGCGAGATCCGCGAGCGCGAGGTGATGGAGCACGCCATCGCGTTCTCCGAGACCGGCCACCTGTGCCTCGCCACGTTGCACGCCAACAACGCCAACCAGGCGATGGACCGGATCATCAACTTTTTCCCCGAGGACCGGCGCCAGCAGCTCTTGATGGACCTGTCGCTCAACCTCAAGGGAGTGATTTCCCAGCGTCTGATCCCGGTCAAGGAGGGCAAGGGGCGCGCCGCGGCGGTGGAGGTGCTGCTCAATTCGCCGCTGATATCCGACCTGATCTTCAAGGGCGAGATCCACGAGATCAAGGAAATCATGAAGAAGTCGCGCGAGCTCGGCATGCAGACCTTCGACCAGGCGCTTTTCGACCTCTACGAGAAAGGCCGCATCGGCTACGAGGACGCGCTGCGCTTCGCCGACTCGACGAACGAGGTTCGTCTTGCGATCAAGCTGCATGGCAAGGAAGCGAAGGACCGCGACCTCAGCAAGGGCATCGAGCACCTGGACATCGTGTAACGGACCGCTACCGCTGCAAGAGCAAACCTTTCACGGCGTCTTTCCCTACCTGGTTTCGCCGCTCGATGCCGCAGGCGAGGTGAGCGCACAGGTGCTCGGACGCCTGTGCGAGGATCTGATCGGGGCCGGCGTGCACGGCCTCACGCCGCTCGGCTCCACGGGCGAGTTCGCGTACCTTGATTGGCCGCAGCGCAGGCGCGTGGTCGAAGTCGTGGTGCAGGCGGCGCGGGGACGGGTGCCGGTCGTCGCGGGGGTTGCATCAACCACCGTCGCCGGCGCCGTCTCGCAGGCGCGCGAATGGCAGCGCCTTGGCTGTGACGGCATCCTCGCCATTCTCGAAACCTATTTCCCGGTCGCGGACGAGGGCGTCTACGCCTACTTCGAGGCCATCGCGAACGCAGTGTCGCTGCCGGTGGTTCTTTACACCAATCCGAACTTTCAGCGCTCGGACCTGAGCCTGTCGGTGATCGAGCGGCTAAGCCGGATTCCGAACATTCGCTACATCAAGGACGCCTCGTCCAACACGGGCCGGCTGCTGTCGATCATCAACCGGGTCGAGGGGCGTATGAAGGTGTTTTCCGCCTCGTCCCACATTCCCGCCTGCGTCATGCTGATCGGCGGCGTCGGCTGGATGGCGGGGCCAGCGTGCGTCGCGGCGCGCCAGAGCGTCGAGCTCTACGAGCTCTGCCGCAAGGGCGATTGGCTGGCCGCGATGGATCTGCAGCACCGCCTGTGGCGCCTGAACCAGGCCTTCGCGAAGTACAACCTGGCCGCATGCGTAAAGGGCGGCCTCGAGCTGCAGGGCTACGCGGTCGGCGCACCGCTTCCGCCGCAGGCGCCGCTGACGGCCGAGGGCGTGGAAGACGTACGCCGCGCGCTGTCGGCCGTCGGTGCGCTCTGAATGAGCCCGGACACCGCCTCACTCACGATACCCCCCTCCGAGGTCGAGTTCATTGCGGTACGCGCGCAAGGCGCGGGCGGTCAGAACGTCAACAAGGTCTCCAACGCGATCCACCTGCGCTTCGACGTCCGCGCCTCGTCCCTGCCGGAGCCGGTCAAGGAGCGGCTGCTGGCGCTACGCGACGCGCGTATCAGCGGCGAGGCCATCGTGGTGATCAAGGCGCAGCGCCATCGCAGCCTGGAGCTGAACAAGGCCGAGGCGCTCGAGCGCCTGTACGAGCTCGTGCGACGCGCCGCCCACACGCCCCGCAAGCGCAAGCCGACCCGGCCCACGCGCAGCTCGCAGAGGAAGCGCCTGGAAGGCAAGGTCAAGCGCGGCCGGATCAAGGCGCTGCGGCGCCGGGTAACCGACTAGGCAAGCCGCGCACCGCGAGCGCCGCCCCGCTCATGCGTGCCAGTTGTGCCGCACGATATCGCGCAGCACCTGCAGCTTCCTGTGAAAGAAGTGATCTGCGCCGGGCACCACGAGCACCGGCAGCTCCTGCGGCCGCGCCCAGTCGAGCACCGATGCGAGGCGTACAGTCTCGTCGCGTTCGCCGTGGACCACCAGCGTGCCTGCCGGCACCGCCGGCACGTCGAAGTTGTCCACCGCGACGCCGACCAGCAGCATGCGCCGCGGTACGACCCTCTGCGCAAGCCGAGCCTGCATCGCGGCACCGAATGAGAACCCCGCCAGCGCCAGCGGAAGGTCGCCGAACTCGCGCTGCGCCCAGGCAAGCACCGCAGCGAGATCGTCGACCTCGCCGCGCCCTTCGTCGTGAACACCCTCACTCGCGCCGACGCCGCGGAAATTCGGCCGCAGTGCGAGGTAGCCTTGTTCGAGCAGGGCGCGCGCAAGCGTCTGGACCACCTTGTTGTCGAGCGTGCCGCCGAACAGGGGGTGGGGATGCGCGATCAGGGCGAGCCCCACGGGGTCCGACCCCGGATCGTCGAGCGCGCACTCGATTCGCCCGGCGGGTCCGGCGATGAGCTCGCGCCGGGTCGCCGCGCGCATCAGATCCTCAGCCGCTCGACGATCCGGCCGTGCCGGAGGTGCTCCTCGATGATCTCGTCGACGTCGCTGCGGTCGACATAGGTGTACCAGACCGCCTCCGGATAGACCACGATGCAGGGTCCTTCTTCGCAGCGATCGAGGCAACCCGCTTGGTTGATGCGCACCTTGCCTTGGCCTGCCAGGCCGAGCGCCTTGACGCACTGCTTGGCGTAGTCGCGCATCTCCGTCGCACCCTTGGCGTTGCAGCTGACGCGCTCGGCCGGGTCGCGCTGGTTGCAGCAGAAGAAGACGTGCCGTTCATAGTAGGACATGGGAGGAGAATTCTACAGGCAAGCGGTCAACCGGCTTCCCGCGAGCGGCGCGCGGCGAGCCAGATCAGGTACGCCAGCGCCACGAACGGCCAGGCCGATGTCACCAGCCTGGTCAAACCGTTGAAGTTGAGGAACCGCCCCGGCTGCCACTCGCCCAGCGTCACCGCGAGGTAGGGGTTCGAGGGCGCCAGGTTGACCAGCACCGTGGCCGCCATGAGCAGCACAGCCGCCAGCACCAGGCGCCCGGTGCGCGGCAGCGAAAGCGCAGCGACCGCCCCGATCAGGCCGAGCGCGAGGCCCTGCGCCGCGCCGGGCGTAAGCCAGTCGAATACGTGCTCGGCGCGCACCAGAATCGCGAACGCCGCGGTCCTGACCGCCAGGGCACACACGAGCAGGGCAACGACCATCAGCCGAATCCGCTGCCCCGGCGCCGCGATGACCGACGCCAGCAGAGCGACCGCGATCAGGTTCGCCGCCGTGGTGAGTGCCTCGATGGAGATGAACAGCGCCGCCGGATGCGATGCGCCGCCCGGGGCGCTCACCAGCCCCCTGAGATCGCCCGCGCCGAACAGGAGCATCGCCGGGTTGAGCTGGGTGAACAGCCACAACGCGAGCAGCACCAGCCCCAGGTCGGCGGGGTGCCCGGGCAGGAAGGCCCGCTCACGCAGACGCTTCAGGGGACCTTCGTCGAGCAGCCAGGCCGCGAGGCGCATGCCGAGCGCCGCGCCGACCAGCGTGCCGGCAACGTTGCACGCGACGTCCAGGTTGGACGGGACCCGCGTCGGCAAGAAGCTTTGCGCCGCCTCCATCACCATCGACAGCGCCGCGCCACTCAGCGCGGCCGTGCCGAGCGCATAGCGCCCGCGCAAACGCGGGTAGAGCGCCAATACGCAGAAGAATCCGTACGGCAGGTAGCCGACGAGATTGGCCGCGACGTCGAACGCGGTGACGTAGCGCGGCCGCGGAGCCGTAAGGTAAGCGAAGGCCGACAGGCCCTGGTCGCTCCAGCCGGACAGCGGGTACAGCGACGCATAGACCACCAGCAGGACGTAGACGGCGAACAGGGAACGGGCCAGGGGAGACGCGCGCATCGTCCAATTCTAGCCGCGACGCACCTCAGCGAGCCGCGGGCTGGCGCTGCGCCGCGAATCGAAGCGACGGCATCAACGAGCCGATCACCATCCAGATGATGGCGACCGCGAATCCCGCCAGCTGCGGAGGAACGAGCGCCTCCGGTGCCGCGGCCTCCATCGCCAGCCAGGTCGCCATGCCGAAGGCAATCGAGAGCAGCGCGCCCTGCGAATTCGCGCGCTTCCAGTAAAGGCCCGCCACCAGCGGCACGAACGCGCCCACCAGCGTCACCTTGTAGGCGTTGCCGACCATCTCATAGATTCCGGAGTCCGAATTGAGCGCGAATAGCGTCACCGTCACGGCGAAGCCCGCCACCACCGCGCGCATGGTCCAAAGCAACTGGCGGTCGGTCAGGTCCTTACGCAGAAAGCGCTTGAGAACGTTCTCGGTAAAGGTCACCGACGGCGCAAGCAGCGTGCCGCTCGCGGTCGACATGATCGCGGAGAGGAGAGCGCCGAAGAACATGACCTGCGCCAGCTGCGGCGTGTGCGAGAGCACCAGCTGCGGCAGGATGTGCTGCGGGTCGCTCTCCAGATTGGACTTCACTAGCTTGGTGTCGATCAGAAACGCGGAGTAGCCCAGATACATCGGAACGAAGGCGAAACAGAAGTACAAAACCCCGCCGGCCACGGTGGCCCAGACCGATATGCGCACCGTGCGCGCCGAGGTGACTCTCTGGAACACGTCCTGCTGCGGGATGGAGCCGAACATCATCGTGATCGCGGCGCCGAAGAACCACAGCATGTCGCGCAGCTTGGGCTCGGGCAGGAACCGGGTCCGCCCGGCGGCTTGCGCGTGCGCGAGCACCTTGTGCACGCCACCCGCCTGCTCGCCGACGAACCATGCGATGTACAGCATGCCGATGATGATGATCGTCATCTGCATGAAATCCGTCCACGCCACCGAAACCATGCCGCCGAAAATCGTGTAGCCGGTGACGATCGCGGCGCCGAGCATGATCGCCACCGGCATCGCGAGCGCGCCGCCCGAGAGCACGTTGAACACCAGCCCGAGGGCGACGATCTGCGCCGATACCCACCCCAGGTACGAGGCGACGATGGCGAGGCTGGTGAGCATCTCGACCGTGGGGTTGAAACGCCCGCGGTAGAAGTCGCCGATAGTGAGCAGGTCCATCTTGTACAGCTTGGCGGCAAAGAACAACCCCACCAGCACCAGGCATACGGACGATCCGAAAGGGTCCTCGACCACGCCTCCGAGGCCGGTCTGGATGAACTGCGCCGGAATGCCGAGCACGGTCTCGGAGCCGAACCAGGTCGCGAACACGGTCGCGGTCACGACGTAGAACGGCAGGGACCGCCCTGCTACCGCATAGTCTCTCGTGTTGTGCACGCGCAGCGCTGCGTACAATCCGACGCCAATCGAGGCCGCGATGTACAGCACCACGAACCAGACGACGACCGGATCGACCATGGGCTCTTCAGTAAAGCAGGCCGCTGAGCTGCAGCGCCAGCAGCGCCGCCAGCAGCGCGATCAGCGCGGCGAGCAGTCCGTTGCGGCGCGCGTTCTGCCTGGCAAGGCGCGCCAGCTCGCGCTCGACCGGGCCGAGCCGGTCCTCGGCGAGGGCGCGATGCAGCAGGCGCGGCAGCTGCGGCAGCTGCGTGGCCCAGTAGGGCGCCTCCTGCCGGATCGCCCTGCGCAGTGCGCGCCAGCCGATCTGCTCGCTCATCCAGCGCTCTAGATACGGCTTGGCGGTCTTCCAGAGGTCGAGCTCCGGATCGAGCTCTCGCCCCAGCCCTTCGATATTGAGCAGGGTCTTTTGCAGCATCACGAGCTGGGGCTGGATCTCGACGTTGAAGCGGCGCGAGGTCTGGAACAGGCGCAGCAACAGCTTGCCGAAGTAGATTTCTCTCAGGGGCCGGGCGAAGATCGGCTCGCACACGGCGCGAATCGCCGTCTCAAACTCGTCCACGCGGGTATGCTCCGGAACCCAGCCGGCGTCCAGGTGCGCCTGTGCCACGCGCCGGTAGTCCCGGTTGAAAAAGGCGATGAAATTCTGGGCCAGGTAGTTCTTGTCGGTTTCGGTCAGCGCGCCCATGATGCCGAAGTCGAGTGCCACGTAGCGACCGTCGTCGGCGACGAAGATGTTGCCGGGATGCATATCGGCATGGAAGAAGCCGTCGCGAAAAACCTGCGTAAAGAATATTTCGACCCCGGCGCGGGCCAGGCGAGGGATGTCGATTCCCTTCGCGCGCAGGGTCCCGACCTGGGACACCGGGGTTCCGTGCATGCGCTCCATCACCATCACGCGCTGCGAGCACCAGTCCCAGTAGATTTCTGGCACACGCAGCAACGCCGAATCCCCGAAGTTGCGCCGCAGCTGGCTCGCGTTGGCCCCCTCGCGCATGAGATCCAGCTCGTCCTCGAGATGGCGCGAGAACTCGGCTACCACCTCGCGCGGCTTGAGCCTGCGACCGTCGGCCCACAGCAGCTCGATCAGCCCGGCCGCGGTCTCGAGCAGCGCGACGTCCTTCGCCACTGCCGCCTCCACGCCCGGGCGCAGGACCTTGACCGCGACTTCACGTCCGTCGTGCAAAACGGCCAGATGCACCTGTGCGATCGAGGCACTCGCGACCGGATCGCGCGCGAACTCGCTGAAGACGTCGGCCAGCGGCTTGCCGAGCGAGCGCTCGATCTCGGCCAGCGCCTGCTCCGAGGAAAACGGCGGCACCTGGTCCTGCAGCTTCGCCAGTTCGTCGGCGATATCGGTCGGCAGCAGGTCGCGGCGGGTCGACAGCACTTGGCCGAACTTGACGAAGATCGGGCCCAGGGTCTCGAGCGCACGGCGCAGCCGCACCGCGCGCGGACCCGCATCCGATCGCGCAAAGAGCGCCATCAGGCGACTGTGCTCGAAGCGCGGCACGAGCACGTGCAGCCCGAAACGCAGTCCGATCGAGAAAATGCGCAGCAAGCGGAGCAGACGCGACATATTCCGGCTCAGGCCATCCGCTCGATGCGCTTCTCGAGGCGCTCGATCGCATCTCGCAGCCGTGCGACGCCGGCGGCGAGCGACTCGAGCTCGGGTCGGGGCACGAGAATGCGTTTTTCCTCGATGGCGTATTCGACCAGGCTCTCTGCAAGGCGCTTCGCAGTATCGGCCTGCCAGCCGACGAATCCCGTCGCCAAGCCGACGATGCGCCGCGCGGCGACGTCGCCCACCAGTTGCGAGAGGTCTTCCTCCGGTTCCCAGCGCAAATGCCGCACGAGCAGCATCACCTCGCTCGCCAGGCGCGCGTTTCCCGTGATTTGCACCGCGCGCATGAAGTGCTCTTCGCCGCGAGCAAGGGCAGCGAGCGCATCGGGCCCGAGCGTCAGCGTGAGTGACGGCTCAGCGCCGTCGCCCGACGGCGCAACCCGCCCGTCGTCAAGGATCGAGAGCCTCAGCTCCGGCAACAGCGGCGTCGCGAGTGTCACTTTCTCGCCAGCGAAGGGCGCGAGCCGTGCACGCGCCCACGGCTCGGCCTCGAGCAAATGATTAAGCGCCGACACGAAGGGGTAATCGAGCAGCATCGAGCTATCAGAAAATGCGAAGGCCGCCGCGCGGCGGCCGTCGCGTGCGTCCGGCCGCTCTCAATGCAATTGCTGGATGCCCGCGAGCAGCCAGCCGGAAGCACTAACTACCGGTTTGGAAAGGCTCCAGATCTCCTCGAATCCGACCGGCGCGGCGCCGGAGCCCTCCCGCATCATGCCCGAAAAGCGAACGCTCGCGAGGTCCCGATCACCCTCGGTCACCATTTTCAGCAGATCGGCATTGAGCGAAACAACGCCTGTCTGCCGCAGACCGTCGCGATCATTGTGCCTTGCCCGGAACGCATCATAGATCTCGGCAGTCATGAGATCCCGGATCCGGTCCAGCCTGCCGAGCTCACCCGCGAGCTTCAGCTTCACGAAGTTGAGCTTCGCGGCGTGCAAGAACGCTGTGGCGTCGAATTCCCCGGCCTTCGACGGCGGCGCCGCCGCAGCGATCTGCTTGCCCAGAGCCGCAAATTGCATCGGCGGCGCGACCGACTCGCGTTGCGGTTTGACGAAGATGCGCATTGCTACCATCGCCACGAGCGCCAGAACGGTGAGGATGAATGCAGCGGCGAAACCGCTGCTGCCGAACAACGAGCCGAGCAGGCCACCCAGCGCGAACGAACCAAGCGTTGGCAGCCACCCGCCGCTGGTGGCGATGGGAGCGGCGCTCGCGGCGAACAGCGGGGTGCCGAACAGCGTGCCCGCCACCCCGACCAGCAACCTGGCCATGCCAAAAATCCTCTGTTTCCCTACGGGGCGCATCCTACCGCAGCAGCCTGATCAAACGCGATAGCCGCGATGAACCGCGACCACACCGCCGGTGAGATTGAAATACTCCACCTGCGAGAAACCGGCGCGCTCCATCATCGCAGCGAGCGTCGCCTGGTCGGGGTGCATCCGGATCGACTCGGCGAGATAGCGATATGCCGCGGCGTCGCCGGCGACGCGCTCGCCCAACCACGGCAGCAGCTTGAACGAATACAGGTCGTAGAACCGCTCAAGTGGCTTCCACACACGGGAGAACTCGAGCACCAGCAGCCGTCCGCCCGGCTTGAGCACGCGGGCCATCTCGGCCAGCGCGGCGTCCTTGTGCGTCATGTTGCGCAGCCCGAATCCCACCGTCACGCAGTCGAACCAGGCAGCCGGGAACGGCAGCCGCTCCGCATCGCACTGCACCGCCGACGCAAGGCAACCGGCATCGAGCAGGCGGTCGCGCCCGCGCGCCAGCATGCTGCCGTTGATGTCGGTCACCAGAACCTGCCCGCCGGGTCCGGCGCGGCGCGCCAGCGCCTGCGCAAGATCCGCGCTGCCGGAGGCGACATCGAGCACCCGCTCGCCGGGCCTGACCCGGGCAAGCGCAACCGCAAAGGCTTTCCACGCACGGTGCAGCCCGAGCGACATGAGGTCGTTCATCAGGTCATAGCGGTCCGCAACCCGGTCGAACACCTGCGCCACGCGCGCAGCCTTGTCTTCCGGCGCGACGCGCTCAAACCCGAAATGCGTTTCCTTCTTTTCGTGCACTTTTAATGAATGTGAGTGCTTGCTTTAAAATCTGGTGGCGAACATGCGGCCCGTTGGGGAATGATACTACTGGCGCAGCGCAACATCTCTGTCACGAAAGTTTCCTAGAATTGTCGCAAAGCATGGCTCAGGCGCACGTATGCCAGTGAACGTACTCGTGGTCGAGGACGAACCTGCGATCCAGGAACTGATCGCGGTCAACCTCGAGCACGCCGGACATCATGTCACTCGCGCCAAGGACGCGGAAGCCGCGCTCAGCCTGGTGAGGAGCGCGCTGCCGGACGTGCTGCTCATCGACTGGATGCTGCCGGGCATGTCCGGCGCCTCGCTCGCCAAGCAGCTGCGGCAGGACGAGCGCACCCGGCAGATCCCGATCATCATGCTCACTGCGCGCAGCGCGGAGCAGGACAAGATCGCGGGACTCGAGGCCGGGGCGGACGACTACGTGACCAAGCCGTTCTCGCCCAAGGAGCTGGTGGCGCGGATCAAGGCGGTGCTGCGGCGTCGCGCCCCGCAGGCAACTGACGACCCGGTGCAGTCGGCCGGACTTCGCCTCGACCCGGCCACACGGCGTGTGTTCGGCGACCGCACGCCGCTCGATCTCGGCCCGACCGAGTTCCGCCTGCTGCACTTCCTGATGACTCACGCGGAGAGGGTGCACTCGCGCTCCCAGCTGCTCGACAAGGTGTGGGGCGATCACGTGTTTATCGAGGAGCGCACCGTCGACGTGCACATCCGCAGACTGCGCAAGTCCCTCGAACCCAGCGGCCACGACCGGCTGATCGAAACCGTGCGCGGCGCCGGTTACCGCTTCAGCGCCAACCCCGTATAAGATAGGCACGCACGGTCGCCCGTCGGCCGGCGATTCGGAGGCTACCTACTTGAACCCGGTCTGGGGCAGCACCCTCGGGGTCGCCATCGTGGCGGCGGGGGCTTGGCTGCTCGTCTGGCCGGCCGCCGGCGCGGGCTGGGCTTGGGCCGCAGCAACCTTGGTGCTCGCGCTTCGCGTCATCTACCACGCCCGGCACCTAGCCTCGTTCGTGTCATGGCTCGAGCGTCCGGCGCGTGACGCCCTGCCAGTGGGAAGCGGGATCTGGGAGGAGGCCTTTGCTCGCCTGCACCAGCACCTGAAGAAGCGAGATGACGAGCAGCAGGGGTTGCTGCGCGCGCTCGGGCGCTTTCGCGCCGCTGGCCGCGCGCTGCCCGACGGGGTCGTGATCCTGGACGCGGACGACCACATCGAATGGGCTAACCCGACCGCCGAACGGCACTTCGGCATCGACGCACGGCGCGACTTCGGCCAGACCATCACGAACCTCGTGCGCCAGCCCGATTTCGTCGCCTACCTCGAGCGCCACGAATACCTCGACCCGCTCGGCTTGCGATCTGCACGCAGCGACGCCGCGCTCTCCGTGCGCGTGATCGAATTCGGCGCCGAGCAGAAGCTGCTCATGTCGCGCGATGTCACGATCGAGCAGCGACTGGAAATCATGCGCCGCGATTTCGTCGCCAACGTTTCGCACGAGCTAAAGACGCCGGTGACGGTGCTTTCGGGATTCGTCGACACGCTCGCCGACGATTCGATCGAGCTGAACGGGGCCCAGCGCAAGCGCTTCCTTTCCCTGATGGACGAGCAGGCGCGCCGGATGCGGCGTCTGATCGAGGATCTGCTGACCCTCTCTGCGCTCGAATCAGGTGCCGCACCGGACGATGAGCAGGCGATCGAAATGCGGCCGTTCGTCGAAAAGCTGGCCGAGGAAGCACGTGCGCTTTCGGGGGGGCACCACCGAATCAGTGTCGCCGTCGAGCGCGAATGCCGGCTGACCGGGAGCGTGGAAGAGCTCACAAGCGCGTTTTCAAATCTGGTCTCGAATGCAGTGCGCTACACGCCTGAGGGCGGTACGGTGCAGCTTCTGTGGCGCATCGAGGACGGCCGCGGGATCTTCAGCGTCCGGGACGACGGCATCGGCATCGAGGCCCGCCATATTGCGCGGCTCACCGAGCGCTTCTACCGCGTCGACAGCAGCCGGTCGCGCGAGACGGGCGGCACCGGACTCGGTCTTGCGATCGTCAAGCACGCGCTCACACGGCACCAAGCGACGCTCGACGTACACAGCGAACCGGGCCACGGCTCGACGTTCAACGCCGTGTTTCCGTCACAGCGTATTCAGGCCTCCGGCCAGGCGCGTGCCGCCGCGTAGCGCGAGCCGTCAGGGCAGAATTTCGTAGGCGACGCGCTCGAAGTCGCTGCCGCGCTCTATCATCTCCGTGAGGCGCACTCGTACCGGCGAGTCGACGAACACCTCGATCACGCGCTTGGGCTTGTACCAACCCGAAGGCAGCACCAGCGTTGGCGGCGCGTCGAGCGCCGGCACCGCGGTCAGCGACAGTGCCTGCGCGTATTGCGCGTCCATCACGTTCAGTCCGGTCGGGCGTACCGCAGTCTCCGCCGGCAACCCGGGCAGCAGCCGCACGCCGGCATGCAGATCGCCGTTTTCGGCCGTCATCAGCCAGCGGACCTGGCCAAGCATGAAGTTCTTGCTGTCGACCGGCCGCACGCTGACCAACTGACCGTGCGACAGGCGTTTGCCGGCCTCGGCGGCGGGACGCACCATGCGCAGCCCCTGCGCGCTGTCGTTTTCCAGCCGCCAATTCTCGAGCGCGAAGCCGTGCTCGGTACCGTAGTCGTCCTCGTGACTGGTGCGGATGCGCCCGAAGGTCGCGATTTCCTGACGCTCCTTCTGACTCAGCTCCCTCTGCTGTCCCGGCTGACGGAACGCCCGGCCGCAAATGTAGAAATGGATTGCCGGCAGGCCATGGCACACCAGTGCCGCGTCGGCGATGCGTCGTCGCTCCTGTCCGCGACCCGAACGCGCCTGGCACCACTGCCGGTACAGGAACACCAGCAGCTGTTCACAGGCGGGCTGGACGCAGTCCTCGCCCAGCGCCAGCTTGGCCGGCGATTCTCCCTTGCGCAGCAGGCCGATCCGGTTGCGCACGCTCTTGGCCAAGCGCTGGGTGCCGAGGTAGCGGGGCTCTTGGGCCGGGCTTTCGTCCTCATCGATTCGCTCGGCGGTTCGATTTCCCGCAAGGTCGATCACCAGCGGCGTCAGGTCACCTTCATCGATCGGTCTGATCGAGACGTCGACTTTTTCCGCCCATCGTTCTAGCAGGAACGCGACGAAGGTCAGCTGCCGCTGCCCAAGCTCGTTGGGATTGCACGCCCCCATCATAACTGCGCGGATATAGGCGATACGGGGCGACGTGTCGTGCACGTCGCGGTTCAGATAGTCCTTGACCTGCTCCTCCGCAACGCCGAGGGCCTCGGCTTTGGCGTACGCCTCGTGCAGCAAATGCCAGTCGCGACCCGGCACTTGCCGGTAGGCGCGGTAGTGGTGAAACATCTTGAGGCCGATGTAGGCGAGCGCGCGCTGCGACACAAGCGCAGCCTGTCCGCGCACGCCCGCCCCGCCCTCGCCCGCCGGGTCAAGGCAGCGCATATAGCCTACGCGCATCTCCTCCCACAGCGCGGTCGTTTCGCTGAAGGCGCGCGCCTCGTTTTCGGCCATGGGCAACGCCCTGTTGGTGAAGCGCTTGGCCTGCTCCATCTGCACGAAATGGACCGCTTCGCGCAAGGCCTCCATCACCGCCATACGGACGAGAGCCTTGGTGGGAAAAAGATTGAACTCGCTGATCTGCTCGAATAGCTGGCGCTGCGCCGTCGCGACGTTCGCCAGCGGAACGTTCTCCAGCCAGGCTTTGCAGGTACGCTCGTCGATGAATTCCGGAGACGCGTCCGCAACCAGATCGGGAAGCTCGAGGTCGGTCATGACGCTCGCATCAGTTTCGTGGGCGGGCCAGCAGCGCGCCGAGGGCCGCGCCTAGCCGGGCGTCCGACACCGCAGCGCGTTGTTCTGCGCCGAGCGCGCGCCCGTTCCGCCTCGCCGCGGCCCAGATCGGATCGGGGAAATGGCGGTCGTCGGTGTGGCGCGCAATGACGTGCCAGTGCAGGTGCGGCACCTGGTTGCCGAGGCTGGCGAGGTTGATCTTCTCCGGCTCAAACAGCTCGCGCATCACCGTCTCGCAGGCGAATACTGCCCGCATCAATCGCTCCCGTTCGCCGGCGTCGAGGTCGGTCATCTCACGCGCGTGCCGGTTCAGAACCACACGGCAATAGCCCGGATAGTCCTCCGAAGGGACACGCACAATGCGGCAGAAATTGTCGCGCCATAGTAACCGCCCTCCGTCGCGCTCGCAGAGCTCGCAATCCATGTGTCCTTGGCCCGCTAGAGCAGAACGCGCTCGATGCCGCCCGCATTCGCCTTGCCGACGAACTCCGGCAGCCAATCCTCGCCCAGCAGGCGCCGCGCCATCTCCACGACAATATAGTCGGCTTGAGCCCCGGTGTCATCCGCGAAACGCGACAGCCCCTGGAGGCACGACGGGCAGGATGTGAGAATTTTCACAGTTTGCCCGGGCTCACCGTCGCGCTGCCCGGCAACGCCCTTCCTCAACTCCTGTTCCTTGCGCTGGCGCACCTGCGTCGAGACATCGGGCCGGGTCAGTGCCAGCGTGCCGGACTCTCCGCAGCATCGCGGCGACAACGCCACCTGCGATCCGGTGAGGGCGCTTGCGACCTCGAGCGGCTGATAGACCTTAATCGGCGTGTGGCAGGGATCGTGATACAAATAGCGTACGCCGGACAGGCCGTCAGGCTTGACACCCTTCTCAAGCAGGTATTCGTGGATGTCGAGCAGCCGGCAGCCGGGGAAGATCTTGTCGAATTCGTATTTCTCGAGTTGATCCATGCAGGTGCCGCAGGACACGATCACGGTGCGGATGTCGAGGTAGTTGAGGGTCGTCGCCAAGCGGTGGAACAGCACCCGGTTCTGGGTGATGATCCGCTCGCCGCGCTCGGCCTCCCCCGCGGCAGTCTGCGGATAGCCGCAGCAAAGGTAGCCAGGCGGAAGTACGCACTGAGTGCCGACCTGGTAAAGCATCGCCTGCGTCGCCAGCCCCACCTGGGAGAACAGGCGCTCCGAGCCGCAACCGGGGAAGTAGAACACCGCCTCGGACTCCTCGTTCACCTTCGCTGGGTCGCGCACGATCGGCACGATCTTCGGGTCCTCGATGTCGAGCAGCGCGCGCGCGGTCTTCTTCGGCAGTCCGCCCGGCATCGGCTTGTTCACGAAGTGTACGATCCGTGCGGCGGCACTCGGCCGGCCGGTGGTGGAGGGCGGATGCAAAGTCTGCGCACGGGCCAATCGCAGGGTCTTGGCCGCGCGGTATGCCGTGCGCTGCAGCCGGTAGCCCCAGTCGATCATCACCTTGCGGGCGAGCTTCACCGTGCGCGGATCAGTCGCGTTGAGGAACAGCATCGAGGCGCGGGTGCCGAGGTTTGCGCGTCGTTTGCCGCTGCGTCGCAGAAGATTGCGCATCGCGATCGAAACGTCGCCGAAATCGATGTCCACAGGGCAGGGGCTTTCGCACTTGTGACACACCGTGCAGTGGTCGGCGACGTCGCCGAACTCGTCGTAGTGCGCCAGTGCAACGCCGTGCCGGGTCTGCTCTTCGTAAAGGATCGCCTCGATCAGCAGCGACGTCGCGAGGATCTTGTTGCGCGGGGAGTAAAGCAGATTCGCGCCGGGAACGTGCGTTGCGCAGACGGGCTTGCACTTGCCGCAGCGCAGGCAATCCTTGATCGAATCGGACACCCCGCTCAGATCCGATTGCTCCAGGATCAGCGATTCGGCGCCGATCAGCGAGAAGCTCGGGGTGTAAGCATTGCCCAGATCTCCCCCCGCGAGCAGTTTTCCCGCGTTGAAGCGCCCCTCGGGGTCGACCGCTTGCTTATAGGCGCGGAACGACTCGATCTCGGCCGCATCGAGGAATTCGAGCTTGGTGATGCCGATACCGTGCTCGCCCGAGACCACCCCCCCGAGCGATTTCGCGAGCCGCATGATTCGCGCGACCGCCTGGTTTGCCCGCTGCAGCATCGCGTAGTCGTCTGAGTTGACCGGGATATTGGTATGCACGTTACCGTCGCCCGCGTGCATGTGCAGGGCGACGAACACGCGTCCGCGCAGCACCTGGCGATGGACCGCCTCGATGCCCTCCATCAGCGGCCCGAAGGCGGCGCCGGAGAAGATGCGACGCAGCTCGTCGCGCACCTCGGACTTCCACGACAGACGCACTCTGCGCGACTGCAGCACGCCGAACTGCGCGTCGAGATTCTCCGCCAGGCCCTGCCACCGTGCGCGTACGCCGCGGATCAGCTCGAGCGCCTGTGCCGGCCGGTCGCCGAGCACCTCCGCCGCGGGCAGCCGTTCCTCCAGGTGGTAAAGCGGCAGCTCGCCGCCGAAGTACCCTTCCAGCGCGTCCAGCAGCTCGAGCTTGTTGGCGACCGAAAGCTCGATGTTGATGCGCTCGATGCCGTCGGTGTAGTCGCCCAAACGCTCGAGCGGGATCACCACGTCCTCGTTGATCTTGAACGCGTTGGTGTGCCTGGCGATCGCCGCGGTGCGCGCCCGGTCGAGCCAGAACCGCTTTCGCGCCTCGGGCGAGACCGCGATGAAGCCTTCGCCGCCGCGTGCGTTGGCGATTCGGACCACCGCCGACGCGGCGCTTGCGACCTCGTCGACCTGATCTCCGACGATGTCGCCGATCAGCACCATGCGCGGGCGCTCGCTGCGGCGCGACTTGGTCGCGTAGCCGACCGCCTTGACGTAGCGCTCGTCGAGATGCTCGAGGCCCGCAAGCGTGGCCTGCGGATGCGCATCGAGATGCCGCTTCACCTCGACGATCGCCGGCACCGCCTCGTGCGCCGAGCCGAAGAACTCCAGGCAGACGGTTCGCGTGTGTGCCGGCATGCGGTGCAGAATGAAGCGCGCCGAGACGATGATTCCGTCGGTGCCCTCCTTCTGCACGCCGGGCAGACCCGCCAGGAACTTGTCCGTAACGTCCTTGCCCAGGCCTGCCTTCCTGAAGCGAGCGCCCGGTATCTCCAGCATGCGCTCTTCGATCAGCTTCCTGCCGCCGGCGCCATAGCGGCGCAGCCTGAAGCGCGCGTTCGGCGCGTCGTGGATCTTGCCCAGATTGTGGTCGATGCGGTCCACCTCGAGCCACTCCGCGTCTGGCGTCACCATGCGCCACGACGCCAGATTGTCGATCGCGGTGCCCCACAGGACCGCTTTTTTGCCGCCCGCGTTCATGGCGATGTTGCCGCCGATGCACGAGGCGTCCGAGGAGGTGGGGTCGACGGCAAACGCGAGGCCCTGCGCTTCGGCCGCCTCCATCACACGGCGCGTAACGACGCCGGCGCCGCAGCGGATCGTCGGCACCCGGCGCGCGACCCCGGGCAGGTCGCTCCACTCGACTTCGCCCAGAGACTCCAGCTTCTCGGTATTGAACACCGCAGAGCGCCGCGTCAGGGGCACCGCGCCGCCGGTGTACCCGGTGCCTCCGCCGCGCGGAATGATGGTGAGCCCGAGCGCGATCAGGGTCTTCACCACCGGCAACACCTCATCCTCGCTGTCGGGTGAAACGACGACGAACGGATACTCGACGCGCCAGTCGGTCGCATCGGTGACGTGCGAAACGCGCGCGAATCCGTCGAAGGCGATGTTGTCCCGGCGCGTCACGCGCGCCAGCCTGCGCAGCGCGCGCGCGCGCAAGCTGCGCGTCGCATCGAACGACGTCGCGAAGCTTTCGAGCGCCTCGCGCGCGGCGTCCAGCAGGCTCGACACCTTTTCGTTGTCGCCACGCCGGCTCTCGATCTCGTCCAGTCGCCTGCGCATGCCGCCGAGGACCTGCGCGCGCCGCTTCGGATGCTCGAGCAGGTCGTCCTCGAGGTAGGGGTTTCTCAGGATCACCCACATCTCGCCCAGGACTTCGTACAGCATCCGCGCCGAACGGCCGGTGCGTCGCTCGGCACGCAGCTCGGAAACCAGGTCCCATGCCGCCGGCCCGAGCAGGCGCAGCATGATCTCCCGGTCCGAGAACGAGGTGTAGTTGTAGGGAATCTCGCGCAGGCGCGGCGGCATGGGCCGGATTCTAGACCGCTGTTGCGATGCAGCAACCACGCCGCGGGAAGGGGTTCAGGCGGTCTCCGGTGCGCCGAATATGTCCCGGTAGCTCACGTAGAAGCTGGCGACAAGGGTCGGCAGCATGATCAGGAACAAAGCATAGACGAAGGCCTCGAGGCGCGCAGCCTGCGCGCCCCCGCTGATAACCAGCACTATGCTGATGGCGAGGGACGGCGCTACGACGGTCACCAGAATCGTCACCGCACCGTAGGCGAGAAACGCGCGCCAGTTGAGCACGCAGGCCATAAAACTGAAGAACAGCGCTTTGGCCGCACCAATACCGTGCCAGGCGACGAGCACCGGCGAAAACCAGTACATCATCATCACCGGAATGTAGAGGCCGATGGCGACCAGCATTGCGGCGACCACGCCGCTGCCGTCCTGCTGAGCGCGATCGCCGGGCGGACCGACGAGCATCGAGTGCGCCAGCGCGCCGCGGTCGAACAGCGTGGTCGCGCCCAGTAGCAGGGCAAGGCAGGCGAGGAATACCAGGCCCAGCACGAGCTGGCCTCGGAAGCGCTCCCGAAAACCCGAGAACAGATGCTCCAGCCCGACCGGTCCGCCGCGCGCGGCGGCGCGGCTCGCGGCCATGAAGCCGACGGAGAATGGCGGCACCAGCACCGGCGCAGCGACAATGCCCACCACCGGCACAAGCAGAACGAGGTTCATCAACAACCAGTAGGAAAAGGCCAGTGCGATCCAGGACAGCGGCGAGGCGCGGAACAGACGCCAGCCCTCTACGAGCCAGCGAGCGCCCCGACTTCCTGGAACGATGCGTGCGGGGGCCGCCACGTCAGTCCACCCAGGGCGCTTCAGCCGCGGCCGCGCGCAGCGAAAGAATTTCGCGGAAGTGTTCCGGGTCATGGGCGTGGACCAGCACCCCCGGCCGGGGCAGATAGAAGTCGTGCAAGCGCGACAGCCAGAACCGCAGTGCTGCCGCGCGCAGCATGACCGGCCAGGCGCCGCGCTCGAGTGCCGTAAACGGGCGCAGTGTCGAATACGCCTGGAGCATTGCGCGGGTCGCGGCCGGATCCAGATCTCGATCGCGCTCGACATCGACCAGGCACCAGTCGTTGACGCATACCGCCAGGTCGAACAGCAGGCAGTCGACGCCGGCGAAATAGAAGTCGATCACGCCCGAAATGCGATCGCCCTCGAACAAGGCGTTGTCGCGGAACAGATCCGCGTGCACCGGGCCGCGCGGCAGATCGGGAAAGCGGTAAAGCGACTGGAAGCGAAGCTCCTCGTCGAGCAGCGCCTGACGCGCGGCATCGATATGCGGACGCACCGCCCGCGCGGCGGCGCGCCACCACTTGGGCCCGCGCGGGTTGTCGACATACTCCGGATAGGACCGGCCCGCCAGATGCATGCGCGCGAGCAAAGCTCCCAGCTCTGCGCATTCCCTCCTGCCGGGGCGCTCGATCGAGCGCCCGCTCAAACGCGTCACCAGCGCAGCAGGCTTTCCGTTCAGGCTCGACAGGTACTGGTCGGACAGGTCCGCGATGGGCGCCGGACAAGGAATGCCGTGGCGCGCGAGGTGCGCCATCAGGCCGAGATAGAACGGAAGCTCGGCCGCCGGCAGACGCTCAAACAGAGTCAGGACGTAGCGCCCCTGGGACGTGGTCACGAAGTAGTTGGTGTTCTCGATCCCGGCAGCGACCGGCTCGAGCGCGGCGAGACCACCGACGGAATAGCCACGCAGCCACTCGGCGAGCTCGGCTTCGGATACGGGGGTGTAAACCGACATGGACCGCGGGCGGGGCTCCGTTCAGTCAGGTGCCTGGCGCGAGCGGCGGAGCCGGAATCACTTCCAGGTCTTGATCGGCCACATTGGAACGCTCACGCCGTCGTCGAGCGAGTTGCGGCGCATCCAGCCGCCGTTGCCGGTGGTGTCGATGAGGTAGTAGACCGGACCGTTCTTCGGCGTCACCTTGAGCATGATCACCTGGCCGCCCTTGCGGATCGGCTCGACCTTGTCTCCCTTCTGCACGGGAATCCGCACCTGCGGCTCGTCGACGGGACTGCTCGCGCCCGGCGGCGGAGGCGGCGGGCTCGGCAGCGGCTCGAGCTTGGGAGGCGCGGACTGCTGTGCGAATGCCTGCAGCGCGACTGCGGCAAGGAGGGCTACGGGTAAGCGGCGCATTGTGCAGGCGTTGAGGCCCGAATTCTAGCAGAGCGGCCGCGATCAAAGGTTGAGCAGGATTTCCCTCTCGGCCGGCGAAGGCTCGAACCCGCGTTTGTCGTAGAACGCGAAGATCGCGTCGACGGCCTGCTGCGGCTCTTCCACCACTTGCAGCAAGTCCACATCATGCGCGTCGATCGTTCCCCCGCTGATCAGGCGCTCCCGGAACCATTCGAGCAGGCCGCCCCAGAACGCGCGCTGCATCAGGATGATCGGCATCCTGCGCGTCTTGCGCGTCTGCACCAGGGTGAGCGCCTCGAACAGCTCGTCGAGCGTGCCGAAGCCGCCCGGCAGGACCACGTAGGCGGTCGCGAACTTCACGAACATCACTTTGCGCGCGAAGAAGTGCTTGAAACGCAGGCTGATGTCCTGATAGGGATTGGCGCGCTGCTCGCGCGGGAGCTCGATGTTCAGTCCGACCGCGGGGGCGCGGCCATAGAACGCACCCTTGTTCGCCGCCTCCATCACGCCCGGCCCGCCACCGGAAATGACCGCGAAGCCGGCGTCGGACAACAGCCGTGCCGTGCGCTCGGCGAGCGCGTAGACCTGCGAGTCGGCCGCCGCCCGCGAGCTGCCGAACATGGACACCGCCGGCCGGACGCCCGCGAGCCGTTCGGTGCCGTCGACGAACTCTGACATAATGCCGAACAACCTCCAGGCCTCGCGGGAAGGGATCTCGTACGCCGGGCTGGCAAGCTTCGGCAGCTTCTCGTTCTTCATCGTGTCTGGGAATCATCCTGAAAAGACGCTCCTGCTCGTGGACGGGTCTTCGTACCTGTACCGGGCCTTCCACGCGCTACCGGAGCTCAAGGGCCCGCTAGGCGAGCCCACCGGCGCCATCTACGGCGTTCTGAGCATGCTAAGGCGGCTGGGCGCCGACTACAAGGCGCAGGCGCGCGCCTGCGTGTTCGATGCCAAGGGCAAGACGTTCCGCGACGAGGCCTACCCGGAGTACAAGGCGCATCGCCCGGCCATGCCGGACGACCTGGCGGCGCAAATCGAGCCGCTAAAGGATGCGATCGAGGCGCTCGGCTGGCCCACGCTCGCGATCGAAGGCGTCGAAGCCGACGACGTGATCGCGACGCTCGCCGAGAAGGCCAAGACGCAGGGCTGGCGCTGCATCATCTCGACCGGCGACAAGGACCTCGCGCAACTAGTCGACCCGAGCGTCACGCTGGTCAACACGATGTCGAACGAAACGCTCGACGTCGCCGGCGTGCAACAGAAGTTCGGCGTCGCGCCCGAGCGCATCGTCGATTACTTCGCCTTGGTCGGCGACGCCGTAGACAACGTTCCGGGGGTGGCCAAGGTCGGCCCCAAGACGGCGGCCAAGTGGATCTCCCAGTTCGGCTCGCTGGACGAGGTGATTGCGCATGCGGCCGAAATCGGGGGCGTGGTGGGCGAGAACTTGCGCAATTCGCTCGACTGGCTGCCGACGGCGCGCATGCTGCTCAGCGTGAAGCGCAATGTGCCGTTGCAGATCGCGCTCTCGGACCTGGAAGAAGAATCCGGCGACCTCGGACGCCAGCGCGCACTATTCGAGCGCTTCGGCTTTCGCTCCTGGCTGAACGAGCTCGGGGGCCCGGCGGCCGCGCCAGCGCCCACCGCCGAGCATGCCAAGCGCAGACGCTACGTCTGCGTGCGCGAAGAGCACGCGCTACGCGAGCTGCTGGACGCGATCGGGAGTGCCGAGCTCACGGGCTTCGACACCGAAACCACCGGGCTCGAACCGATGCTGGCGCAACTGGTCGGGATGTCGTTTGCGTGGGGCGACACCGCGGCCTATCTGCCGCTCGCGCACGACTATCCCGGGGCGCCGGCGCAACTCGGCGTCGAACGCGCGCTCGAGCTGCTTCGCCCCTGGCTCGAGGACGCGGCGCGCGCCAAAGTGGGGCAGAACCTGAAGTTCGACGCCCACATCCTCGCCAACCACGGCGTCAAGCTGGCCGGCATCGCGCACGACACGCTGCTTGAGTCGTACGTCTACGAAGTGCACGAGCGGCACGATCTCGACTCCCTCGCCCAGCGCCACCTCGGCTGGAAGACGATCTCGTACGACGAGATTACAGGCAAGGGCGCCGCCCGGATCGCGTTTTCGGCGGTCGATATCCAGCGCGCCACCGATTACGCCGCCGAGGACGCCGATTGCGCGCTCTCGGTGCATGGGGCGCTTTACCCCAGGATCGCGGGCGACGACAAGCTCAGCTACGTCTACCGGGAAATCGAGATGCCCGTGCTGCCGGTGCTGCTGCGCATGGAGCGCAATGGCGTGCTGCTCGACAGCGCGAAGCTCGAGGCGCAAAGCCACGAACTGGGCAAGGAGCTGCTCGAGCTCGAACGGAAGGCCTACCAGGTCGCGGGACAGCCGTTCAACCTCAACTCGCCGAAGCAGATACAGGAGATCCTGTTCGAGCGCCAGGGCCTACCGGTGAAGAAGAAGACGCCCTCTGGGGCGCCTTCGACCGACGAGGACGTGCTCGCCGAGCTGGCGCAGGATTACCCGCTGCCGAAGATCCTGCTCGAATACAGGGGGCTGGCGAAGCTGAAGTCCACCTACACCGACAAGCTGCCGCGAATGGTGAACGCGCGCACCGGGCGGGTGCACACCACCTATTCACAGGCGGTCGCGGTGACGGGGCGGCTGGCATCGACCGAGCCCAATCTGCAGAACATCCCGATCCGCACCCCGCAGGGCCGGCGCATCCGCGAAGCCTTCATCGCCCCGCCCGGCCGCCGGATCGTGAGCGCCGACTACTCGCAGATCGAGCTGCGCATCATGGCGCACCTCTCGGGCGATGAGGGCCTGCGCCACGCTTTCGCGCACGGCCATGACGTGCATCGCGCTACCGCGGCCGAGGTGTTCGGCCGCCAGCTGGAGGAGGTCTCGGCCGACGAGCGGCGCACGGCCAAAGTCATCAACTTCGGTCTGATCTACGGCATGTCGTCGTTCGGCCTGGCGCAGAACCTCGGCATCGAGCGCGCCACGGCGCAGGCTTACATCGACTCGTATTTCTCGCGCTATCCGGGCGTGAAGCGCTACATGGATGAAACCCGCGAACGCGCCCGCAGCCAGGGTTACGTCGAAACGGTGTTCGGCCGCCGCCTGCGCCTGCCGGAGATGAAAAGCGGCTCCCCGCAGCGGCGCCAGGCGGCAGAGCGCGCGGCGATCAACGCGCCGATGCAGGGCACGGCGGCGGACCTGATCAAGCTCGCCATGGTCGCCGTGCAAGGCTGGTTGGATGCGCGCGGCTTGGGCGCGAAGCTGATCATGCAGGTGCACGATGAGCTCGTGCTCGAGGTGCCGCAGGGCGAGCTGGAGGAGGTCGTGGAAGGCCTGCGTGCGCGCATGCAGGACGTCGCCAAGCTCGAGGTGCCGCTAATCGTCGAGGTGGGCGTGGGCGATAACTGGGATCAGGCGCACTAGGTTGTCGGGCGAGGTGGCCCCGTGCTACCTTGCAAAGACGTCAGAAGTCCGAGAGGGGAACGAATCCCCCGCACAACGTCCATCGGAGGAAACACCATGCGCATAGTCAATCACAGCGCCGCCGCCATGGCGGCAGTTATTGCGCTCGCGGCCTTTTCCGCCAGCGCCGCCGAAGTCAACGGGCCGAAGCTCGAGTGGAAGTTCTCCACCTGGGGCAACCAGCGCGCCTTCACCAAGGGCATCGAGGTGCTGGCCGACATCGTGTCGAAGAAGACCGGCGGCAACTTCACCATCCGCGTCGGCTACGGAGAATCGTTCTCGAAGGCGCGCGAGAATCTCGACGGCATCAAGCTCGGCGCGCTGGACGGCGCGCATTTCTGCAATTTCTACCATCCGGGCAAGAACCCGGCGTTCATGGTCTTCTCGCTGCCGTTCCTGCCGCTCGGCGAATGGAACGTCTCTCGCGTCGTGCGCGACAAGTTGTACCACCACCCCGCGCTGGTGGCCGACATGGACCGTTGGGACGCGATGGCCTACGCCTCCACCCTGCTGCCGCAGTACGAATTCCTGGGCAAGGGCAAGCCGCCCTACAAGCTCGCCGACTGGAAGGGGCTGCGGGTGCGCGCGGGCGGCGGCATCGGCGACGCCATGCAGGTGCTGGGCGCGATCAAGACCACCACCACCGCGACCGAGGTCTACACCTCGATGCAGCGCGGAACGATGGACGCCGCGTCCTTCCCGTTCACCTACGCGCAGGTCGCCTACAAGATCAACGAGGTGTCGGACTGGTACACCACCAACATGTCCCCCGGCACCTCCGACTGCCCGATCGTGTTCAGCAAGTCGTCCTGGCAGAAGCTGCCCGAGCAGTACAAGAAGCTGGTCATGGACGCCAAGGACGAGGTCATCGACGCGCAGATCGCGGCCTACGTCGCAATCGACAAGAAGAACCTGCCGATGCTGGCGAAGACGCTCAAGCCCGTGACCTACTCCGAGGCCCAGCTGGAGGAATTCCGCAAGGTCGCCGGCAAGCCGGTGTGGGACAAGTGGGTCGCCGAGAACAAGGGCAAGTTCGACGCCCAGGGCCTGCTCGAGCTGCTGTTCAAGACGGCGACGCAAGCGTCCAAGTAACGGGGCGGGCGCTGTGCTGCGCGAGGACGGCTCGACGCTGGGCGTGTTCGACGTTCGGCTCGGCCGCGTCGAGACCTTCTTCAATCTGGTGGCCGCGGCCTGCATCTTCGTGCTGATGTTCCTCGGCATGGCGCAGGTGCTCGGCCGCCAGCTGTTCGACCGGCCGATCAGCGGCTATATCGATTTCGTCGAGCTGTCGATGGCGACGTTCGCCTTTCTGGGCATCGCCTACTGCCAGCGTCTCGGCGGCCACGTGAGGATGGAGATGTTCCTCAAGATGACCAGCGGGCGCGCGCACTGGGCGATGGAGGTGTTCGGCACGCTGATCGCCCTGTTCGTGATCGCGGTGCTGATCTGGTACGGCTTCGATCACTTCCTGCGCGCCTACCGGCTGGGCGACAGCACGATCGACGCCGAGCTGCCGGTGTGGCCGTCCAAGCTTCTGGTGCCGGTGTCCTTCGCCCTGCTGTGGCTGCGCCTGCTGCTGCAGCTCGCGGCCTACCTTCGGCTGATGATCAACCCGTCCGCCGCACCGGTGGCGGTCCCCCGGGCGATGACTGCCGAGGAGATCGCGGCGCAGGAAATCGAGGGCACGAATTGAGCTCCTTCGAGATCGGCATCGCGGGGGTGGTGGGCCTCATCGCGCTGGTCTTTCTCGGCGTGCGGGTGGTATACGCCGCCGCGTTCGTCGGCATGGTCGGGTTGATCGCGATGCTCGGCTGGGACGCCGGCGCCGGCATGGCGGGCACGATCCCTCACTCCAAGGTCACGACCTACACCTTGAGCGTGCTGCCGATGTTCATCCTGATCGGCTACCTCGCCTTCCACGCCGGCCTCACCGAGCGGCTTTTCGACGCCGCGCGCAAGTGGCTGGGCTGGGTGCCCGGCGGCCTCGCGGTGGCGACGGTGATCGCGGCGACCGGCTTCGCTGCCGTCTCGGGCGCGAGCACCGCGACCGCAGCAGTGTTCAGTCGCGTCGCGATCCCTGACATGCTCAAGTACGGCTACGACCGCAAGCTCGCCGCCGGCGTGGTGGCCGCCGGCGGAACGCTTGCGTCATTGATTCCCCCCAGCGCGCTGCTGGTGATCTACGCCATCATCGTCGAGCAGTCGGTCGGCGCACTGCTGGTCGCAGGCTTCCTGCCGGGCATCGTTTCCGCCATCGCGTACTCGATCATGATCGTGATCCTGGCCGCGCTGAAGCCGAATCTTGGCCGCCCGATAAAGGGATTCACCTGGCGCGAGCGCTGGCGCTCCGTGCCGGGAACACTGCCGATCATCGCGGTGGTGATCATCATCTTCTCGGCGATGTACTACGGCTGGGCGACGCCGACCGAAGCCGGCGCCCTCGGCGCGTTCGTGGTGTTCGTGATCGCGCTCGCGCACGGCATGCGCTGGAAGGGTCTGCGAGAGGCGTTGCTCGAATCGGCGAAGCTGACCGTGATGATCTTTTCGATCATCTGGGGCGTGCTGCTGTTCGTGCGCTTCCTCGGCTTCGCCGGGCTGCCCGACGCATTCGCCAAATGGGTGGTGACGCTGCCCTTGCCGCCGCTCGCAATCATGATCGGCATCCTGCTGTTCTACACCGTGCTCGGAATGTTCATGGACGCAATCGGCATGCTGCTGCTCACGCTGCCGGTGGTCTATCCCGCAGTCATCGCGCTTGGTTACGACCCGATCTGGTTCGGCATCGTGGTGGTCAAGATGTGCGAAATCTGCCTCATCACGCCGCCGATCGGGCTGAATTGCTTCGTCGTCAACGGCGTTCGGCCCGACATCCCGCTGTCGGACGTGTTCCGCGGGATCATGCCCTTCTTCGTCGCCGACGTGGTGACGCTGGCATTGTTTCTCGCCTTTCCGGACATCATCCTCTGGTTGCCGCGCACGATGCACATGAGCTGAGGCGCACCGCCCTCGGGGTTCTCGCGCTGTGCACCACGATGAACCTCCTCTCGCGCGGCATCGGCGAGAGCTACGCCGTGTTCCTGCTGCCGCTCGCGCATGAGTTCGGCGCCGATCGCGGCGCGCTCACCGGCGTGTACTCGACCTACATGCTGTTCGCGGGGATCATGTCGCCGCTCGCCGGGATCGCCTTCGACCGGCTCGGGCCGCGCTTTTGCTACTGCGTGGGGCTCGCCCTGTTCGGCTCGGCCTACGCGCTCGCGGGCTGGCTCGGCGCGCTGTGGCAGCTTTACGCGTTGGTCGGGGTGGCGGGAGGCGTGGGCGCGGCGCTGGTCGGCATGGTGCCCGCCTCGGGGCTGGCGAACCGCTGGTTTCGCGAGCGGCTCGCCAGCGCGATGGGCGTGCTCTACGCCGCCCTCGGCACGGGGCTGCTGATCATCGCGCCGGGCACGCAGTGGCTGATCGAACGTTACGGCTGGCGCGGCGCCTACCACGCGCTGGGCGGGCTCCTGCTCGCGTTGCTGCCGCTGGTGCTTGCGCTGCCGTGGCGGCGCATTGCCGTCGGCCGGGACGGGCACGCGGGCCGGGGCGGGCAGACCGCGACCCGGAGCAACGCGTGGACGATCTCGCGTGCGCTCGCCACGCCCGCGTTCTGGGCGCTGTTCGGCGTGATGTTCTTCACTTCGGTGACCACCTACGCGATCGGCGTGCAGGCGGTGGCCTACCTGGTGGAAATCGGCTTCACGCCGCTCGAGGCGGCTTCGATCTACGGCCTGGTGGGGATGATCTCGATCGTCGGCATGCTCGGCTCGGGAGTGCTGGCGGAGCGCGTCGGGGAGCGGCCGGTCGCCACGCTGTCGTACTCGTCCACGATCGTCGGCATCGGCATGCTCGCGCTCCTCGAGTGGCATCGCGCCTACGCGCTGGTGGCCGCCTTCGTACTCCTGTTCGGCACCATGCAGGGCTCGCGCGGGCCGCTGGTGGCGGTCCTCGCGGCGCGCAACTTCTCCGGCGGCGGCCTGGGCACCGTCTACGGCACCATCATGGTCGGAATGGGCCTGGGCGGCGCGGTGGGCTCGTGGGCCGCCGGGACGCTGCACGACGTGACCGGCGACTACCGTGCCGGCTTCCTGCTCGCCGCGCTCTGCGCAGGCTGCGGCCTGACCCTGTTTTGGACGGTTCGCGCCCTGTCGGCGCAACCGATCAGCGCAGCGCGCCGAACACCTTCCGGATGATGCTCGAAGCCGAGCCGACCGGGTCTTGACGGATCTTCTTTTCTTCGTCTCCGATCACCAGAAACAGGCCGTCGAGCGCTTCCTGGGTGACGTAGGCGTCCAGGTTCGCATCTTCCCTGCTCATCAAGCCGAAGCGCACGCCCCAGTCCGCGTATTCGTTGTACTTTTCCGCCAGCTTCACCCTTGCCGTGGTCCGGCTGACGATCGGCAGAAAGCGGGCGCGCAGCTGGTCCTCGGTGGCGCGGCGAAAGTACGCTGTGCCGGCGGTGTCGCCGCCGGTGAGGATGTCCTTCGCGTCCTTCACGGTCATCTTCTTCACCGCACCGATCAGCAAGGTCCTCGCTTCGGGCACCGCGCCCTCCGCCGCCCGGTTCATGGTTAGCACCAGCTCGTCGGCGTACCGGCCTAGGCCGAATCGGCGCATCGTCCGCTCGGCCCTGTGCAGCGACTCCGGCAGCGGTATCCGCACCCGCGGGTTGCCGAAGAAGCCGTCGGTGCGGCCGAGAGACGAAACCGCCTCGCGAGCCCCCTTTTCGAGAGCGGTCTTGAGCGCCGATACGGCCTCGCTGTTGCTGATCCTGTCCAGCTGCGCTGCGGCAGGCTGGCTCCACACCAGCGCGGCAACCAGGGCCAGAAACGCAGCCTTCATTCGACTGCGCCGCCCGCGGGCTGAAAGTTGAAGCGGTACTCGCGCACGCAGCGGCCGAGCCGGTGCATGAAGCAACCTTCGATGTCCGGTGTCACCTTGAACTCAATGCCGAAGCACTCCAGCCAAGCCTCGAGTCGGTCGAACACGCCGCACTCGTAGCGGTCGATCATGCCGAGCTTACTCACGCCGTCGTGCACGAAGCACTGCTCGGTTTCCCAGCGCATCAGATTCTGCTCGGGATAGCTGAGCTCGAACTTCATGAACGGACCCCGGACCAGCTCGAAGGCGTCTGCCAGGAAGCGCCTGAGCTCGGCTAAGCTGCCGATACGCCCAACGCCAAGCGCCTTCTGCAGGCGCTGGGCCTCGACCGCGCCCATCGCCTTCGCGGCGCCGCGATTGACCACGTTCGTCTTCTCGACGCCGCACAGGCGCGCGCTGCTGGCGAACCACATCGCGTCGTGGGTCATCCAGTTGCTCACCAGCAGGTCACGAAGCGCAGGCTTCGAAAGTCGCGTCCAGGCGCTCATGCCCGCTCTCCTCCGTGGCGCTAGCCGCGCCGGTAGATGATTTTCTTGGTGTGGCCGTCGCAGGTACCCACCACCTTGCCGTCGTCCACTTTGGCGTCGATTGGAACGACTTCCAGCGTGTAGGTCTTGACGCCGTTGGCCTCGATCTTAGCCGCGATTTCCGCCTTCAGCTCTTCGCAAGGTTTCCTCGCCATCGCGGGCGCGGCCGCGAGCGCCAGAACCACCAGTATCGCCAGTCTCTTCATGGCACCCTCCTTGGGGCAAAAAAATCCATTATCCGACAAGGACGATCAGCACCGCGCACAACGCCACAACGGCGATCAGCAATGTCGCCGACGCCAGCAGGCGCAAGCGCCGCAGCGACCGCTCTACGTTGACCGCCCCCTGCTCGACTGCACTCACCGTTCGCTGCAGCTGCTCGGCCAGCACTCTCACCGATTCGGCGTTGTGCGTCGCCGCGCTCTGCAGCTCGGCGATCTGCTGCGCGGCGACTTCGGCTGAGCGGTCCTGTCCCCTGCGTGAGGTGAACGCGGGAATCGCCGCCGTTACGATGTTGGTGACGTACGGCAGGACGGCTTTCAGCGCCGACACCCAGGCGGCCATGGCGAACGGGCTCAGCCGATGCCGGCACCATGCGCCTGCCGGTCGGCGTGGTACGACGAGCGCACCATAGCGCCGACGGCGGCGTGGCGAAAGCCCATCGCCGCAGCTTCGCGCTCGAACATGGTGAAGGTCTCCGGCGCGACGTAACGCTCGACCGGCAGATGGTGCGCCGAGGGCTGCAGATACTGGCCGATGGTGAGCATATCGACGCCGTGCGCCCTGAGATCGCGCATGACCTGCAGTATTTCCTCGTCGGTCTCGCCCAGCCCGACCATCAGCCCCGACTTGGTCGGAACCGCCGGATGGCGCCGCCTGAACGACCGCAGCAGCTCGAGCGAGTGAGCGTAGTCTCCGCCCGGGCGTGCGCTGCGGTACAGCCGGGGCACGGTCTCCAGATTGTGGTTCATGACGTCCGGCGGCGCGGCGCCGAGGATCTCGATCGCGCGCTCGGTCCGCCCCCGGAAATCCGGCACCAGGACCTCGATCCTCGTTTGCGGCGAGCGCTCGCGTACGGCGCGGATGCATGCGACGAAGTGCTGCGCACCGCCGTCTTTCAGGTCGTCGCGGTCGACGCTCGTGATCACGACGTAGGAAAGCTTCAGGCACGCGATGGTCTCGGCAAGGTGCGAGGGCTCGTTCGGATCGGGCGCGAGCGGCCGGCCGTGCGCGACGTCGCAGAACGGGCAGCGGCGCGTGCAGATGTCGCCCAGGATCATGAACGTCGCAGTGCCTTTGCCGAAGCATTCCGCGATGTTCGGGCAGGACGCCTCCTCGCACACGGTATGCAGTTGCTGCGCGCGCAGAATGTCCTTGATCTCGTAGAAGCGCGAGTTCGGGCTTGCCGCGCGCACCCGGATCCAGGCCGGCTTGGCGAGCGCCTCGCGCGGCACGATCTTGACCGGGATCCGCTCGGTCTTGCGCCGCCCCTTCTCCTTGACCCCGGCTTCACGCATGGCCGAGCCTCGCTGCGAGGATTTCCGCCAGCCGGCCGCCCAGTTCGCCCGGCGTTCCGGCAACGCCCAAATCGCGCGTGCGGGTCACTGCGAGCCCCGGATAGCCGCAGGGATCGATGACGGCGAACGGACCCAGGTCGACGTCGACATTCAGCGCAAGGCCGTGAAACGCGCGTCCACGCGCGACCCGGATGCCGAGCGCTGCGATCTTGGCGCCGTCTACGTAGACACCCGCCGCGCCGGGGCGGCGCCCGGCGCGCACGCCGTGCTTAGCCAGCAGATCGATCACGGACTGCTCGAGCATGGCGACGAAAGCGCGCACCTTGAGTTCGCGACGAGCCAGGTCGACAAGAGTGTAGAGAACGACCTGCCCGGGACCATGGTAGGTGATCTCGCCGCCCCGCTCGACCCTCACCAGCGGTATTCCGTTGTCGAGGCGGGGGCCGTGCGACGCATCGGCGCCGAGGCCCAGGGTGTATACGGGCGGATGCTCGAGCAGCCAAAGCTCGTCGTCGCAGGCCTCGTCGCGGTGCGCGGTGAATGCGCGCATCGCTTCCAGCGCGTCCAGGTAGGCCACGTTGCCGAGTCGCTTGATACGTATCGCCCGTGTCAGCACGTCGGCCATCACAGCACCATCACCACCGCAGGATGATCGCAAAGGTCGCGATACAAGGCGTCGAGCTGCTCGCGCGAGCGCGCCTGGATGACCAGCGTGAGACCCAGGTACTTACCCTGCCGGCTGGGGCGCATCTCGATGGTCGCAGGCTCGAAATCGGGTGCATGCCTGAGGACGATCTGCATCACTTCCTGCGCGAAGCCGCCCTCGCGCCGACCCATCACCTTGATCGGAAACTCGCAGGGATAGGTGAGCGCAGACTCGCGCACCTCGTTCATCGGGTGTCCCCTATGCCGCCACCGTTTGCGCGCCCGCGCGCATCACCCGCTGCTTGAACTCCTGGTACAGCTGGTACATGCGGCGGAAGGCCGGGCCCGGCCTGCCGTCTCCGACCGGCCTGCCGTCGAGCTGGGTTATCGCGAGCACTTCCTTCGACGACGAGGTGATCCACACTTCATCCGCGGCGCGCACCTCGGCCTCGCTGATTTCGGCAAACTCGAGCGGCATCCCCGCGGCCTGTGCCAACTCCACGACGACGTCGTAGGTGATGCCCGGCAGGATGAGGTTGGATTTCGCCGGCGAGCGGATCACGCCGCCCTTGACGATGAACACGTTCGAGGCCGACGCCTCGGTCAGCATGCCGTCGCGGAACATGATCGTTTCCGCGGCGCCGGCATCGGCCGAGAGCTGGCGCAGCAGGCAGTTGCCGATGAGAGAGATAGACTTGATGTCGCAGCGCAGCCAGCGATTGTCGACCGCGCTCAAGGCTGCCGCGCCTTTGTCGACCAACTCCCGGGGCGGATTGACCAGCGGATTCGACATGATGAACACGGTCGGCTCGACATCCTTGGGAAACGCGTGGTCTCGCTTGGCAACCCCGCGCGTTACCTGCAAATAGATCCCCTGATCGTCGAACGCTTGCTCGCCTATCAGGCGGGTGACAATTTCTTTCCACTGCGTCGCACTGTAGGGATTCCTTATCCGCACCTCTGTCAGGCTGCGCTCGAGCCGCCGCAGATGCTCGTCGATCCTGAACGGCACGCGCGAATAGACCGGCACCAGCTCGTACACGCCGTCGCCGAAAATGAATCCACGGTCGAGAACCGGGACCGCCGCCTGCTCGATTGGCAGGAATTTGCCGTTCAAGAAGACCATTGCGCCACCTCTACTTCAGCCATAGACGCAGTGTATCCCAGGCCCTGCCGAAGATCCCCGCCACGCCGACCGGCTCGAGCGCCAGCAGCGGGTACTCGCCCACGGCTTTTCCGTCCAGCGTGAGGCGCAGCTCGCCCACACGCTGGCCCTGCGCGACCGGCGCGACCAGCGGTTGCTGCGCCAGCAGGTTGGCCTTCAGCTTGTCGGTGTCGCCCTTGGGCACGCTGACTATCACCGCGTGATCGAATCCGACCTTCACCGTGTCGGCATTGCCTTTCCAGACCTTTAGCGATTTGACCGCCTGACCCTTGTCGTAGAGCTTAACGCTGTCAAAGAACTGATAGCCCCAGTTCAGCAGCTTGAGCGACTCGTCCGCACGCATTTCCTCCGAAGTGGCGCCCAGAAGCACCGAGAGTAGCCGCCGGGGACCGTGCTTGGACGAAGCCACCAGGCAGTATCCCGCCGCCTCAGTATGCCCGGTCTTCACCCCGTCCACGCTCGGGTCCAGCCACAGCAGCCGGTTGCGGTTGCGCTGCGTGATGCGGTTGTAGGTAAATTCCTTTTCCGAGTAGTACTTCGCGTACTCGGCAGGGAAGTCGCGAATGATCGCGCTCGCGAGCAGGTAAATGTCGTGCGCGGTGCTGTAGTGCTGCGGGTTAGGCAGCCCCGTCGGATTCATGAAGTGCGTGTTCTTCATGCCCAGGCGCTGCGCCTCGCGGTTCATCATTTGCACGAACACGTCCTCCGAGCCCGCAACGGCTTCGGACAGCGCCATGCAGGCGTCGTTTCCCGACTGCACCTCCATGCCCTGGATCAGTTGCTCGACCGTGACCGGCTTGCCGGGCTCGATGAACATGCGCGAGCCGGGAGTCCGCCAGGCGCGCTTCGATACCGGAACCTGTTGATTGAGCGCAAGCCTCTTCTCGTGCAGCGCCGTGAACACCAAGTAGGCGGTCATCATCTTGGTGAGAGATGCGGGCTCGAAGCGCTCGTCGGCGTTATGGGAAGCGAGGATCTGTCCGCTCGAGACGTCCGCTATCAGCCACGCGTGGCCGATCAAATTCGGCGGCTGTGGCATGCTGGCGCCGGCTAGGGTGGAAAAACCGAACAGGACAAACGCGAGGAGCGTACGGATCATGGAACACCTTACCAAAGCGGCGGATTATAGGGGACGATGGCGCGCCAGACCCGCTATCGGACAACGAATACAGGCTTGAAGTTCAGCTCGCTTTCGATCCGCTGCGCGACGCTGCGCGCCTGGTCCGTACTGTGATACGGCCCCAGATGCAATTTGTACATGCCGCCGCTTGCCAATACGTGGATCGCCTCTGAAAGCCAGGTCAGCTTGCGGTACACGTCTACACGGAAGCTTTCGGCGCTCGCGCGGGCGGAAAAAGCGCCGAGCTGCAGATACACGCCGCTAGGCTCTGCAACCACCGGCTGCGGGGCTGGCTGCGGTGCGGGGGCAGCGCTGGATTCTGCCCGCGACCCCGGGATGATGCTGTCGACCTGTACCATGGCGCTGCCCGCGGCGACATAACCGAGCTTGTGCGCCGCCGCGTACGACAGGTCGATGATGCGCCCGGAATGAAATGGCCCGCGGTCGTTGATGCGCACCACCACGCTGCGCCCGTTGGCGAGATTGGTGACGCGTGCATAGCTCGGGATGGGAAGCAGCTTATGCGCCGCGGTCATCGCGTACATGTCGTAGCGCTCTCCGCTCGAGGTGAGCTTGCCGTTGAAGCGACGGCCGTACCAGGTCGCGATCCCGCGCTGACGAAACTGACGCAACGAAGCAAGCGGCACGTACCGCTTGCCGAGCACCTCGTAGGGGCGGTTGGCGGCGCTGTTGAGCGGCTCGACGCGCGGCTTAGCGTCGGCGATCTGATCCAGATTCGGCGGTGGATTGGCGCCTGGACCGTCGTCCTTGTAGTAGGCGCCGCCGCGCGGCGTGGTGGTGCTGCACGCCGCCAGGGCGAGCGCGGCGAGCAGCGCGGCCGCGGCGCGACGCGTCATGCCTGCTCGAACACCACGTTCCCGGCGACCAGCGTGTACCGCACCCGCCCGCCGAGCTCGTAGCCGAGGTAGGGAGTGTTCTTGCCCTGGCTGCGCAGCGCCTCCGGGCTTACCCGCCAGGTCGCCTCGGGATCGAAGACCACGACATCCGCCGGCGCACCCAGTTGCAGTCTCCCAGAATGCACGCCGAGGATACGTGCCGGCTCGCTGGTGATCCGCGCCAGCACCCCGGCGAGCGGAAGCTTCTGCTGCGCACCCCATTTCAACGTGAGCGGCAGAAGCAGCTCGAGTCCGGTCGCGCCGGGCTCGGCCTCCGAGAACGGCATCTGCTTCTGGTCCTCGTCGACCGGCGTGTGGTCGGAACAAACGCAATCGATGGTGCCGTCGGCGAGGCCTGCGGCAAGCGCATCGCGGTCGCGCTGGCCCCTGAGCGGCGGTACCAGCCGGCAGTGGGAATCGAAATAGCCGAGATCCAGCTCGGATAAGTGCAGGTGATGGATCCCCACATCGCAGCTGACGGGCAGGCCCTCCAGCTTTGCCTTTCGCACCATATCGACCGCGCCCGCACTCGAAAGCCGGCACAGGTGCACCCGCGTTCCGGTGGCGCGAACGAGCTCGAGCAGCGCGCCGAGGGCAATCGTTTCGGCGAATGCCGGTATGCCGGGCAGCCCGAGGCGCGTTGCCAGTTCCCCGTCGTGCGCCACGCCGCCGCGCGCCAGCCAGTGATCTTCGGCCCGCAGCCAGACCGGTAAACCGAAGGTGGCGGCATATTGCAGCGCGCGCCACATCACCTGCGTGTCGGCCAGCGGCTCGTCGGCCTGTGAAAATGCCACGCAACCCGCCTCCGCAAGCTCCGCCATCTCGGTCAGGCGCTCGCCGGCGAGCTTCACGGTAAGCGCACCGACCGGATAGACACGCGCGCGCGACAGCACTTTCGCACGCCGGCGCAGCATGTCGACTAATCCGGGCTCGTCGAGCGGCGGGTCGGTGTCGGGCGGACAGGCGAGGCTGGTCACGCCGCCGGCCACCGCGGCATCCATCTCGGACTCGAGCGTGGCCTTGTATTCGTAGCCCGGCTCGCGCAGGCGCGCCGCAAGGTCGATCAGCCCGGGCGCAACCACCAGGCCCGCCGCCTCGATGACCTGGTCGGGCTTGCCGGGCAGCGCCTCGCAGAGGCGCCCGTCGGCGATCGCTACGTCCCCGACCGCATCACGCCCGCTCGCCGGATCGATCACGCGCCCGTTGCGAATTAGGACTTTCATCAATTGCCCGCCACGATCGACATGACCGCCATTCTCACTGCAATGCCGAAGGTGACCTGCGGCAGGATCACCGAGTGGGGGCCGTCGGCCACGGTCGAATCTATCTCGACACCGCGATTCATCGGTCCGGGATGCATGACGATCGCGTCCGGCTTGGCCAGCGCGAGCTTCTGCGCCGTGAGTCCGTAGTGCTTGAAGAACTCCTGCGCGCTCGGCAGCAGCGCCCCGCGCATGCGCTCGCTCTGCAGCCTGAGCATCACCACCACGTCGACATCGCGCAACCCGTCCTGCATCTTGTTGAACACTTTCACGCCGAGCGCCTCGACGCCCGTCGGCAGCAGTGTCTGCGGCCCGATCACGCGTACCTCCGGCGTGCCGAGCGTGGTCAGACCGTGAATCAGGGAGCGCGCAACGCGCGAATGCAGGACGTCGCCGACGATGGCGACACGCAACCGGCTGAAGTCCTGTTTGTAGTGCCGGATGGTGTACAGATCGAGCAGGCCCTGCGTCGGATGCGCGTGCCGGCCGTCGCCCGCGTTGATCACGTGCTCGTGCGGTTTGACGTGCTGCGCGATGAGGAACGGTGCGCCCGAAGACCCGTGGCGCACCACGAACAGGTCCGCCTGCATCGCCGAGAGGTTGGATACCGTGTCGAGCAGCGATTCGCCCTTCGTTTGCGAGCTGGCCGCGACGTTGAGATTAATGACGTCCGCCGACAGTCGCTTGGCCGCGATTTCGAACGTGGTGCGTGTGCGCGTCGACGGCTCGAAGAACAGGTTGAAAACGCTCTTGCCGCGCAGCAACGGCACCTTCTTCACCTCGCGTTCGGTCACGCCGACGAAGGATGCCGCGGTGTCGAGTATGCTCATCAGCACCTCGCGCGGCAGACCCTCGATCGAGAGCAGGTGCCGCAGCTCGCCGTTGGCGTTCAGCTGCGGATCATTCTGCATGCTGCATCTCGAGCTTCAGTTTGCCCTCGCCATCGCGCAGCAGGCGCAAGCGCATACCCACCGGCACGTCGACCTTGCCGCCGCAGTACTGCGCGCAAATCGGCAGTTCGCGCCCCCCGCGGTCTGCCAGCACCACCAGCGATATCCTCGCCGGCCGGCCGTAATCGAACAATTCGTTCATCGCCGCGCGTACGGTGCGGCCCGTATGGAGCACATCGTCCACGAGCAGCAGATCGCGGCCCTCTACCGCAAATGGAATCTGCGTTCGCTTCGGGTCGCGTGCGAGGCCCTGCTGGTGGTAATCGTCGCGGTAGAAGGCGATGTCCATGGTGCCGAGCGACTCGGCGATGCCGAGCGCGGCGTGCAGCCTCTCGGCGAGCCACACCCCACCGGTGTAAAGACCGATCATGGCCGTGCCCGACGTCACCACTGGTTTGAGCTCGGTGGCGAGCTGAGTGCACAGTCTTTCGGCGTCAGGCAGCGGGTTCATCGAAATATTGCTGCAGGATCAGTTGCGCTGCGTACGAGTCCAGCTTGCGCATGCGCGAGGCCTGCGCCGCACGCCGTGCGCCGAAGGCCTCGCGCATGCGGGATTCGGCTTCTGCCGACGTATAGCGCTCGTCAACCTGCGCCACGGGTAGATGGAAATTCACCTCGAGCTCGCGCGCAAAACGTTCCACCTTCTGCGCGAGACGATGCGGGCCGCCGTCGGTGCCCAGTGGCAGGCCGACGACCAGACGCTCGGGGCGCCATTCGTCGACCAGCTTGGCGATCGCTGCGATGCGTGCGGCACCCGAGGCAACGATGGCTGCCAGCGGATGAGCGGTGCGCAGGCGCGCGTCTCCGACGGCGACGCCGGTGCGCCGGTCGCCGTAGTCGAAAGCGAGGACAGTGCCCGTGCTTGCCGGAGGCGAAGGAGAAATGGCTTGGGCAATTACCGGGCGGGGCAGCTGCCGCTCAGGCATGGCCTGCTTCGTCCTGCAGACGACCGAAGTCGACGCCGAGCAGCTCCATTGCCGCCGGCAGGCGCTCCTCGACCGGCGTGTCGAAGATGATCGCGTCCTTTGCCTCGACCGTCAGCCACGCGTTCTGCGACAGTTCGTGCTCGAGCTGGCCCGGGGACCAGCCGGCGTAACCAAGCGTCACGAGCAGCTTCGCCGGACCCTCGCCGCGGCCAACCGCCTCGAGAATGTCCTTTGAAGTCGTAAGGCCGATGGCTTCGCGCACCTTCAGCGTGGATTGCCAGCTGCCGGCGGGCGCGTGCAGCACGAAGCCGCGGTCGGTCTGCACCGGGCCACCGAAGAAGATCGGCGCTTCCGCCAGTTCGTTGTCTATCAGCGATAGCGCCAGGCGCTCGAAAAGCGCCTGCAAGGTCATGTCGATCGGCCGGTTCACGACCACGCCGAGCGCACCCTGCTCGTTGTGCTCGCAGACGTAGGTCAGCGTCCTCGCGAAATACGGATCCGCCATGTTGGGCATGGCGATCAGGAAGTGGTGCGTAAGATTGATCGAGGTCACGCTTGGCGCTATTTTACCGTCTCCACCCCCGGCTAGATATCTTTTTTCCGCGATGGTCCCGGTCTCCGCTGCCCTGGTGTGGTTCCGCCGCGACCTGCGCGCCCATGACCATGCTGCACTGCATTCGGCGCTCGCTGCGCACGGCGCCGTGCACTGCGTCTTCGTCTTCGACCGCGAGATCCTGGACCCCCTTCTGTCGCGCGACGACCGCCGGGTCGAATTCATCTGGGAGAGCGTGCGGGAGCTGAAGGCCGCGCTCGAGGCCATGGGAGGCGGCCTGTGGGTCCTGCACGGTCAGGCCCGCGACGAAATCCCGCGCCTGGCGACACGGCTCGGCGTCGGCGCCGTCTACGCCAACCGCGACTACGAGCCAGCGGCGCTCGCGCGCGACGCAGACGTGGGGCACAAGCTGGCGGACGCGGGGATCGACTTTCGCACGCGGAAGGACGAGGTCATCTTCGAGCGCGACGAGGTACGTACCCATGCGGGGGGCGACTTCTCGGTCTTCACGCCATACCGAAACGCCTGGCTCGCCAGGCTTGCCCCGAGTCACGTTGCGCCGCTGCAGACAGCAGGCCACGCAGCGCGCCTTGCACCCGAATCCGAGACGGCCCTACCGCAACTCGAGGACCTCGGTTTCTCGCGCACCAATCTCGCCGAGCTCGGAATCTTGCCCGGCGTCTCGGGCGCAGCCAAGGCACTGGCCGGCTTCAGGCGCCGCATCGATGGTTATGCGGAGCGCCGCGACTACCCGGCGCTGAATGCCACCTCCGGCCTTTCGATACACCTGCGCTTCGGAACCGTGTCGATTCGTGAGCTGGTCGGCTACGCACGCAGGCACGGCGGGGCGGGCGCCCGGGTCTGGCTCTCCGAGCTGATCTGGCGCGAGTTCTACTTCATGATCCTTGCCAGCCGGCCCGATGTGGTCGAGCACGCGTACCGGCGCGAGTTCGACGCGCTGCGATTTGACGGCAGCGAGGAATGCTGGCATGCGTGGTGTGCTGGGCGCACCGGCTACCCGCTGGTCGACGCCGCCATGCGCCAGCTCGAGCAGACGGGCTTCATGCACAACCGCCTGCGTATGGTTGCGGCGTCGTTCCTCGTCAAGGACCTTGGCATCGACTGGCGGCGCGGCGAGCGCTTCTTCGCCCACAAGCTGAACGACTACGATCTCGCCGCCAACAACGGCGGCTGGCAGTGGGCGGCATCAACAGGCTGCGACGCGCAGCCTTGGTTTCGTATCTTCAATCCGGTCACGCAATCGCGCAGATTCGACCCGAAGGGGAGATTCATCCGCCGATACGTGCCCGAATTGGCGCGCGTGCCCGAACCGTACGTGCATGCGCCCTGGACGATGGACGAATCCGCCTGGCGCGCCTTCGCTTGCGTGCCCGGCGTGGACTACCCGCTGCCGGTGGTGGATCATGCCGAGGCCCGCAAGCGCACCCTCGCGCGCTACGGCAAAGTCAGGGGCAATTGAGCCCGCTCAGTGACCGACGAAGCTCGCGATGTGCCCCAGCAGCTGGTCTTCCTGGTAGGGCTTGCCGAGGAATACGTTGGCGCCAACCTCCTGCGCGTAGGCGCGGTGTTTTTCGGCCGTACGAGAGGTAATCATGATGATCGGCACCGACTTCAGGCGCGGGTCGGCGCGTACGTTGCGCGTCAGATCAAAGCCGTCCATGCGGGGCATCTCGATGTCGACCAGCATCACGTCGGGCACGGTTTCCGAGAGTTGCTCGAGCGCTTCGACTCCGTCCTTGGCGGCAAGCACCTGGTAGCCCTCGCGCTCCAGCAGTCTGCCAGTAATCTTGCGCACAGTGAGCGAGTCGTCCACTACCATGACCTTCAACCGTGCGACTGCCGGCGCGGATATCGGCGTCGTAACCTGCGTCTGCTGCGGCCGCGGTCTCTGCAGCAGCGCGACCGGGTTCAGGAGCAGGACGATTTCCCCGCTACCGAGCACTGTCACGCCCGCAACTCCCGGGACGCGGGCAAGTTGCGGACCGAGGTTCTTCACCACGACTTCCTGGTTGCCGATCATCTCGTCGACCAGCACCGCGGCTGCCTCGGCGCCCGAGCGCAGCAGCAGCACGGGTGCATAGCGGCGCTCGGCGTAATCTTCGTCGGCAGGCTCCCCTAGCAACTCGTGCATCGCCGCGAACGGATAGCGGCGGCCCGCCCATTCGACGTGCCCGGTTGCATGCGCGTGGTTGAGCTCCTCCGGGCGCAGCTGCTGTACCTGCTCGATCATAACCGCGGGAAGGGCGCAGGTCCGTACGCCCGACCTAACCAGCACCACCTGTGTCACCGCTGTCGTGAGCGGCAGGCGGATCGTGAAGCGGGTGCCACGCTGAGGCGCGGATTCGAGCTCGATGCGGCCGCCCAGCCCCCCGACCTCGTCCTTCACCACGTCCATTCCCACACCACGGCCGGCGATCTCGGTGACCTCCTCGGCAGTTGAAAAGCCCGGCACGAAGATGAGCTCGGCGAGCCGCGGCTCGCTGACCTGCTCCGCCTCATCGAGCAGTCCGCGCTGCAGCGCCGTTTCGCGGATCTTCTGCAGGTCCAGGCCGGCGCCGTCGTCTCCAAGCGAAAGTACGATCTCGTTGCCTTCCTGCCGTACGTCCAGACGAATCTCCCCGGCTTCCGCCTTGCCGGCGGCGAGACGCTCGGCGGCAGGCTCGATGCCGTGTGTGAGGGAGTTGCGTAGCAGGTGCTCGAGCGGTCCGGTAATACGCTCGAGCACCGAGCGGTCGAGCTCGACACTGGCACCGCGCAATTCGAGGTCGGCGCGCTTGCCGAGCTCCTTTGCCGTCTGACGCACCAGTCTGTGCAACCGTTGCGCAAGGGTTCCGAACGGCACCATGCGTACGCGCATCAGATCCTGTTGCAGCTCGCGATTCAGGCGGGCCTGCGCCGACAGCGCGGCATCGGTGTCGTCGACCATCCGCGTAAGGCTTTGCTGCACGGTCGAGACGTCGTTCACGCTCTCGGCCATCATCCGCGTCAGCTCCTGGAATCGGGTGAAGCGGTCGAACTCCAGCGGATCGAATGCGCGGGCGGTTTCCTCAGCTTCGCGCTCGCGCGCTTGCATCTGCGACTCTGCGTGGATCTCGATTTCGCGCAGCTGTCCGCGCAATCGCAGTACGTTCTCGGTCAGATCGGCCAGCGCAGTCTTGAGAACGCGCATTTCGACCTCGATCCGCGAGCGCGCGATCGCGACTTCGCCGGCCTCGTTTACCAGCTTTTCCAGCACTTCCGAGCGCACACGCAGCAAGCCGCGCGACGGCGCCCGCTTGGGAGCCGCCGCGTCGAGCTCGGGTGCCTCGGCCCCGCTTGGAGTGCCATTTTGAAAGCGCTCGAGCAGCACGCCTAGGCGGTCGAAGGCCAAGTCCAGCTCGTCCAGCAGCTGCGGGGGAATCCTCTCCAGCGCCGCTGCATTCTCGACCTTCGCTTCCATGTTGTGGGTGAGCTCCCCGATGCTCATGACCCCGGCCACGCGGGCGCTGCCCTTGAGCGTGTGAAGCGCACGCTGCAATGCCTTTGCGTGCTCGGACCCGCCTGGTTTCTTGCGCCACGCGCGCAACAACTCGCCGGCCTCAGGCATGAGCTCGGCGGCCTCTTCTATGAACAGAGGCAGCAGCTGCGGGTCAACATCGTCCTCGACGCGGCGTTGGCGTCGCTCGGACGGTCTTTCGGCCGGCGGCGCAACGAGCGGCTCCGCGCGCCCGGGTAGCGCATCGAGCTCGCGTGCGAGATCGTCCCGTGCAGTCGGGGCGCGGCGCGCGGCGACCTCGGCGTGCATTTCGCGCAGCGCAGCCGCGCTGCGCGCGAGCAGGGCGAGCTCGGCGGACTCGCCATGCGCTCCGCGGCTGCGCAGCCGCAGCAATGCGCCTTCCAATGCGTAGCCGAGAGCGTGCATCGGCTCCATTTGCACGGTGCCGCAAATGCCTGCCAGCGTGTGCGCCGCGCGCACCAGGTCGTCTTGCACCGATCCCGACGCCGCGACGGCGGCAAGCTCCCGCTCAATTGTCTCCAGGTGCTGCTGCGCTTCGTTGACGAATACTGCGTACAGCGACGGCGACAGCATCGCAGTGCCGACGGCGACGGCGTCGGCCGCCGGCGGGATCGGCGTTCCGGCATCAGGAACCTTTGCCTCCCCCCGCCCGATCCGTTCAACAGCGGCCAGCAGAGCGCTGGCGTCGCGCTGCGGCTCGCCCCTGCTCAGCCGGTCGACCCAATCGGCGAATGTCGCGCGCGCGAGCTCGATGGCTTCGTGCAGCTCAGGGGTCGCAGCGCGCTCTTCCTGCAGCCACAGGCTAAGCAGCTGTTCAGCCGCCCGCGCAGCCTCGGCCAGCCCTGTCAGGCCCACCATACGCCCGCTGCCCTTCAGGGTGTGAAAGCCGCGCCGGATGGCCGTGAGTTCCGGCATCGCACTAGGCCGAGCACGGCTCGCCGAGAGGTTCTCGGCGATCGAAGCGAGGACGTCCTGCGCCTCTTCGAGGAAGATTCCCAGCAGCTCCTGGTCGAAGGTTTCGCTGCTCGCTTCAAGCAGGCGCTGCGTATCCGGCGATGCGGGCTCGGCGGGTGGCGCAAGCTGAACCATGCTTTTTGCCAACGCGCTTTCGCGATCCGGGCTTTCGGGCGCATCGAGTTGCGAAAGCGCGTCGCGCGCGTACGATTCGAGCGAGGCGTCTGCGACCAGCTGCGCGTCATCGCTGATTTCAGTGAGCTTTTCCCTCAGCCTTGCCTTGAGGTCCCCGTCCTTCGGCGCGGCCCGCAAAGCCGCGAACAGGGCCTCGGAATCCTGCCTCTTTTGCCGCAGCTCCTTCTCGACGCTTGCCCCAGTTGGGGGTTGGGGTGCGCCCACAGGCCGCATCGCCGCGGCGAAGTCCGCCTTGCCGTGACGCAACGCGTCGAGATAGAAGCCAAGGCCAGATAGGATCTGCGCTACCTCCTCGAACTGCTCCAGCGCGGGCCGCGCCTTCGCCGCGGAAAAGGTGCGCATCCGCTCAGCGCAGCGTTCCAGCGCGCCTTGCGCCTCTTCCTCGCCCAGCACCCTGAGCGCGCCAGAGACCTGATGTATCAGCGGATCCAGCCCCGCGAGCTCTGCTGCGCGCGTGGGATCGCGGAAGTAGACGTCCAGCGCTTGCTCGATGCGGTGCAAGTTGGCCTTCATCTCCGCGACCGCGCTGCCGAGCGCCAGCCTTTCTTGGGCCCGCTGCGTCATTTCGTCTATCAATTCGGCACCGGCCAGTTCGCCGGTGGGCTCCACACCAAACACGGCCGCAGATAAGCGCGACAGCATCACCTTGACCTGCCGGTCGAATTCGGGCGGCAACCGGTGGTAGTTCTCGGCCGCGTTCTCCACCACCAGCAGAGCGGTCGCGATTTCCATGGCGGCGCCCTCGGACAACTTCTTCGGCGCTGCCTCGAGATGGGCGGCGACGCGCCCAATTTCGCGTGCAAGCGTCGCCAGATCGGGGTTGCCGAGGCGGCAGCCGCGTTCCGCGATCGCCCCGGCGTGCTCGGAAAAAGCCGCGAGCGCACTGTCGACGCCTGCTATATGCTTGTGCAAGGCATCCTTCGCGTGCCCGATCGCTTCGCGCAAGGCCAGTGCGATCGGCACGCGCTGGGAAATGTCCGCTTCCGAGACCCCCGAAGGAAGGCTGCCGTCGAGCTGATACGCCCGCCGCGCCGCGCGCGCCCGGGAACTCGACTTTTCCGGTTCATCGCGGGTACGCGCAAGCCAGTAAAGCACCTCGCGCTGCAGCTGCTCGGCCACCGACGGCGACGCGCCCTCGAGCATGCGCCGCAGCTGTTGCTCGATGCGCACTGCAAGCTGGCGAAGCTGCGGCTCCGGCCCGAGATCACCGTGTGCCAGCGCGTCTAACAGCGCGCCAGCGGTCCACCAGAACGCCCGCTGCGTGGGCAGCGTTTGAGTTTCCTCGACCGCGTCGACCGCGGCCAGCATCTCACCCAGCGCATCGCGATCTTGCGCGTCTCGCAGCCACTTTACGAATCCGCGCTGGAAGCACAGACGCTGCCTCCGAAGAAACGCGTCCGAGTCCTCACGTTGTAGACGCGGCGCAGGGCGTTCGCGAGGCGGCGGCGCGAGGGAAAGATCTGGATAGTAAAGCTCCGCCTCCGAGGGCGGCGGCGCGCCGCGCGCCTCGAGCAGCGCCCGATAAGCCGGAAACATCCGCAATGGCTGGTCGGCCGCGCCATCAAGCAGGTCGGCGAGGTACTTGCCGATCGTGTCGATCGCGCGCTCGAGAATTTTCACCGCCTGTTCGCCGCTGCTCACCTTTCCGGCCTGGAGATCCGCCAACAAAGCTTCCGTCTGCTCGAAGAAGCGCGTCACGCCCTCGAGGCCGACGATCTGCACTGCGCCACTGGCCTGGTGCAGGTGGCTTTCGCATGCTTTTAGCTGCGTTCGCGCGTCGGCTTTGCTGCCATAGGCCTGAAGCGCCGCACGGGCCTTTTCTAGCGATGAATCGATCTCGCTCTTGACCCAGCCCAGCGGACCTATGTCGAATGCAGCGCTCATGATGACGTGGACGTGTACCTTCTCCGGTTCAGAGCTTGAAGTTCGCGACCGAGCCGCTTAGGCCGCGCGCCAGACCGGCGATCTGTCCCACCGAAGCCGCCGTTCGCTTGGTGCCCTCAGTCGTTTGCTCCGTAATGCCGAGAATATTGCGCATGCTCACCGCAACTGCTCCGGCGGCCTTGGCCTGGCTTTGGGTAGTGCGTGAAATGTTCTCGATCAGCGCCGCCAGATTGCGCGACACTTCACCGATCTCGGTCAGCGCCTGACCGGCCGCGTCCGAGAGTCGAGCGCCTTCGACCACACCTTGCGTGCTCTTTTCCATTGCGCTCACCGCATCCTGGGTGTCGGTTTGAATCGTCTTGACGATCGCGCCGATCTGCTTGGTCGCCTCGCCTGAACGTTCGGCCAGGCGCTGCACCTCTTCCGCCACCACCGTGAACCCGCGGCCCGCCTCGCCTGCCGAAGCGGCCTGGATCGCGGCGTTCAGCGCCAGGACATTCGTCTGCTCGGTAATGTCGGAAATGAGCTCCACGATCTCGCCGATCTCCTGCGAGGATTCGCCGAGCCTCTTGATGCGCTTTGCGGTCTCCTGGATGTGCTCCCGGATCTCGTTCATGCCCGAAATCGCGTTGTGCACGGCCTGCTGGCCCTTTTCCGCAGCAGCAAGCGAGGCACGCGCCACGTTTGCGGACTCTGTGGCACTCGCGGAAACCTGATTGATCGCCCGCGCCATCCCCAGCACCTGCGTACCCGTGTTTCGGATTTCCTGTGACTGTCGTTCCGCCGCGGCCAAGAGCTGTGTCGACGTATGCTGCGCCGATTCGGTCGCCGAGGTCACTTGCGCGACGGCAATGTTGATCCTGCCTACAAGCGTGCGCAGTTCGTCGACCGCGAAGTTCACAGAGTCGGCAATCGCACCCGTGATGTCCTCGGATACCGTTGCATGAACGGTCAGATCACCCTCGGCAAAGGTCTGCATCTCGTTCATGAGGCGCAGAATCGCCTCCTGGTTCTGGTCGCTCTGGCGCTTGACCGTCGCTTCCTGGGTCTCCGCTTGCTCGCGGCGCAAGCGTTCTTCCTGGACAAAGGCGTATGCGATCAGTGCGAGCACGATCACCATCGCCACCACCAGAGCCGCGATCAGGTAGATCGTCTTGTCTCCGGCGAGATGCGCGGCGTACTCGTTGGCCAGGCGTTCGCTCGACGCGAGCAGGTTTTCGGAGTCGCCGTAGATGGAGTGCGCCGCGCGCTTTGCCGCGACCAGGCGCTGCATGTTGCCGAGAATCGAGGCCACTGCGTCTCGGTAGCCCTTGAACGCCTGCCCCAGCTCATCCAGCTTGGCTGCGGTTTCCGGGTCGCGCGTGGCCGGTAACCGCAACGCCGCGCTGCCCTTGCGAAGCCCTTCCAGGGTTGCACGGAAGACATTGGTGTCCTTCCCAAGCAGGAATGCCACCTCGGGGTCGATCGTTTCGCCCGCGAGAAGCGCGTTGGCGTTCTTCGCCAGTCGCTGCGTCAGCATGACCAGCTCACCGGCAGCGGAGATTTCCCGTGTCGATGCGCCGGATCCCAGCTCGCGCGTCTGCACCTGCTCGGCAAGGTCGAGCAGCCTGGGGTTAGTCTCGTTCACCCGTGCCACCGCCTTGCCCAGCCCGATAAGGTTGGCCTGGTCCCGCAGCAGCGTGCCTGCATTGCGCTGGGTACCCTGCCATTGCTGTGCCAGCGTCTGAAGCACCGAGCGAGTACTCTCGGGGCTCGGGGGCACGCTAACACCACGCACCGTGCCACCGTTCTGCAGTCGTTGCAGGATCTCGGCGAAGGCGTCACGGCTGGAGCGGACCTGCTTGAACGCCTCCGGGTTTCCGAGCAGGCCCTGCAGTGAGGCCTTGCCCAAGCGCTGCGACAGCATGCGCAGCTGACCGGCGTCGGCAATGTATTGCGCTCCGTATGTTGAGCTGCGGTAGTTCTGCCAGACGAAGTAAGAGGTAGCTACGAGCAGCACCAGGAATAGCGGCAGCAGGACGGTAAGCGGCCGTCTTTGATTCGCCACCGAGCCTGGGAAAGAGAGCTTGAGTGCCATAAATCCTCCGTCGTGCCGCGCTCAGTGCAGCGCGACGTCAAGGAAATCGCGATGCGAGAGTAACCGGGCGCAATCGAGCTCTTGCCAGATTTGTCCTTCGCTATCGCGCCACGCGTTGGTTGCCCACGGCGACACGTCGTTTCGGTCCTCAAGCGCTTCGAGCTCGCCCAGGTTTCGCAGACCGGCAAGGCGGGTCACCAGCAAGGCGACATTCACCCCGTGAGGCTGACCGATCAGGAGCAATCGCTTTTCGGCTCCGGGCACGGTGGCTGCGCCCCCTAGAAAGGCGGCGAAGTCGGACACACCGAACAGAACGCCGCGAACGTTGGCGACACCAAGAAACCAGTCCCTGGTGAGCGGCACGCGCGAGATCTCCGGCACGGTCAGAACCTCGCCCGAGCTGTCCAGCCGCAGCAACCAGCGGCTGTCGCCGGCCTCGAAGGAGAGGCGGGCGCTCGGCGCCGCCTCTCCTGCCGCCGCCTTTAGCCGGCCCGCAAGGCTTTCCTGAAAGTCGCGCAGACTGACCCGCTTGGACACGCGATCACCCCAGAGCCGCGATCTTGGACGCGAGTTCGTTCACGTCGACCGGCTTGACGACATAGTCCTTGGCGCCCTGCCGCAGGCCCCAGATGCGATCGGTTTCTTGCGATTTCGAGGTACACATGATCACCGGGATGTGCTTGGTAGCCTCGTCACGAGTGATCTGCCGCGTGGCCTGGAAACCGTTCGTACCGGGCATTACCACGTCCATGATCACGAGGTCTGGAAGCTCCGAACGAGCCTTGTCAACCGCCTGCTCGCCACTGTCGGCCAGCACCACCTGATAGCCGAGTCTGGACAGGCTCTCCAGCAGGAACTGGCGATCGGTTGCCGAGTCGTCCGCAATCAGGATTTTCTTAACAGGCATGACGTATTCTCCCTAGTCCCTCAATTTCCGCCGCCGTTCGCGGCTCGCGCTCCCCCGCGGGCCGCCGCGTGCGCAGCGACTGACGCGATCAGGCTTTCCCTCGTAAAGGGCTTGGTCAGGTATTCGTCGGATCCGACCATGCGGCCGCGTGCTCGGTCGAAAAGCCCATCTTTCGACGACAGCATGACGACCGGGGTTGAGGCAAACCTAATGTTCTTCTTTATCAGCGCGCACGTCTGGTAGCCGTCCAAGCGAGGCATCATGATGTCGACGAGGACTACGTCGGGCTGGTGATCGGCAATCTTTGCCAGCGCGTCGAAGCCGTCCTCCGCGAGGATCACGGTGCAACCGGCCTGCCGCAGGAAAATTTCCGCGCTGCGGCGGATGGTGTTCGAGTCGTCGATCACCATGACCTTAGCGCCGGCCAATTCCGCCGTGTCCATCTGCCAGGAGCCCCCAATGCGCCCGTCGGACGAGCGTAAACCCGGGGTGCGGCGCACCCGCGGGTCCTGAAAAACATTGCAAACTCAGACAGTACTGCGATTCAGGCGGAACGCAGCGCGCAAAAAATCACGCCGCCTCAAATTTCGACCATTTCGAAATCTTCCTTGCGCGCCCCGCACTCGGGGCAGGTCCAGTTTATCGGGACATCCTCCCAGCGGGTGCCGGGGGCGATCCCCTCATCGGGCAGCCCTGCCGCTTCGTCGTACACATAACCGCAGATCAGGCACATCCAAGTTCGGTACGGCTTTTCGTCTGGCATGAGGGCCGTGCAAGGTAGGTTAGAATCGCTCGGAATCTTAGCGTATTCCGCGGCGGTCATTTGGCGCCGCGCTTGCCCGCTGAGCGCGAGCCTCCGTATGCCCTCCCTTCCGCCAATCGTGCTCACATTCGCCGCGTCCGACCCCACCGGTGGCGCCGGACTCCAAGCGGACTTGCTGACGCTTGGGAGCATGGGCTGCCATCCGTTGTCGGTAGTCACCGCGATCACCGTGCAAGACACGCGCGGGGTGGAGGGCATGCTAGCGATCGACGCCGAATGGGTCGCCGACCAGGCGCGCCGGCTACTGGAGGACATGCCGGTTGCCGCATTCAAGCTGGGCGTGCTCGGCTCGGCCGAGAACGTTACGGCCGTGGCCGAAATCGTTTCGGACTATCCGGACGTGCCGGTGATCCTCGACCCTGTTCTTGCCTCGGGTCGCGGCGATGCGCTTGCCACCGAAGACTTGCTGGAAGCGCTGCGTGAGTTACTCGTGCCGCAGGCTTCCGTCGTGACGCCGAACAGCATTGAGGTGCGGCGGCTGGCCGAGAGGGAAGACGATGTGGAGGAGCCCGGACTGGAGGAATCCGCCCAGCGGCTGCTCGCGCTTGGATGCGAATATGTCCTTGTCACGGGGACGCACGAAGCTACTGCCGACGTGGTCAACAGGCTATACGGCCACGGGGGCACGGTGCGTGAAGACCGCTGGCAACGTTTGCCGGGCAGCTATCACGGCTCAGGCTGCACCCTTGCCTCGGCGATCGCTGCGGCGCTCGCTAACGGCCTCCAAATCCCCGAAGCGGTGCGCGAGGCGCAGGAATATACCTGGCAGGCGCTCGCCAGCGGCTTTCGTCCCGGAATGGGCCAGCTGCTGCCGGATCGGTTCTTCTGGGCCCGCGAGGTCGACGCCGAGCCGGAGCGAGACGAACCGTGAGCCTCGCCGGCCTGTATGCGATCACCCCCGACGCCGGCGACAGTCGCGCTCTGGTCGAGCGCGTGCGCGTCGCGATGCAGGCGAGCGCACCGCGTGGCTGGGCGGCGTTGCAGTACCGCAACAAGCATGCTGGCGCCGCGCAGCGTGAAGCCGAAGCGCATGCCCTCGCCGCGTTGTGCCGCGAATACGGTGTGCCGCTAATCATCAACGACGACGTCGATCTCGCGCTCGCCGTCGGCGCCGATGGCGTGCACCTGGGCCGCAGTGACGGCAACCTCAGGGCAGCTCGCGCACGCATCGGCGTTCGCCTGCTGGGCGCATCCTGCTACGACAGCCTGGACGGCGCGCGACGCGCAATCGCCGCGGGCGCAAATTACGTTGCATTCGGCAGCGTGTTCCCCTCGCCGACCAAGCCGGATGCAGTACGTGCGCCGCTGACGCTGTTCGGACAGGCGCGCGCGCTAGGCGTGCCGGTCGCCGCGATCGGCGGCATAACGCTCGAAAACGCCGCCGAGGTCATTCGCGCCGGCGCGGATTGCATCGCCGTGATTTCCGCCTTGTTTGACGCGCCCGACATCAGCAAGCGGGCGCGTGCCTTTACCGACCTTTTTTCATCCCGCACGAGCGCTCCCGTATGACCAGCAAAAACGAATCCCTGTTCGCGCGCGCCCAGCAGTGCATCCCTGCCGGGGTCAACTCTCCGGTGCGTGCCTTCCGCGCGGTCGGCGGTACGCCCCCGTTCCTCGAGCGCGCCGCGGGCGCCTACCTGTGGGATGCCGACGGCAACCGCTACATCGACTACGTCGGCTCGTGGGGCCCGATGGTCGCAGGCCACACCCACCCCAAGGTCGTCGAGGCAGTCCAGACAGCCGCCGCGCGGGCGCTGTCTTTCGGTGCGCCGACCGCCACCGAGATCGACCTCGCCGAGGCGATCTGCCGCCTCGTTCCGACGATCGAGATGGTGCGCCTGGTGTCTTCGGGAACCGAGGCGACGATGACGGCGATCCGCCTCGCGCGCGGCTTTACCGGGCGCGACGCCATCGTCAAGTTCGAGGGCTGCTACCACGGCCATGCCGACAGCCTGCTGGTCAAAGCAGGTTCGGGGGCGCTTACGTTTGGCAACCCGAGCTCCGCCGGCGTTCCGGCATCGACCGCGGCGCACACGGTGGTGCTTGAGTACAACGACTCGGCTGCGGTACGCGAGCTATTCGCCGCGCGCGGCGCCGAGATCGCAGGCGTAATCGTCGAGCCAGTGGCGGGCAATATGAATCTCGTGCTGCCCGCAGCCGGATTTCTGGAGACCTTGCGGGAAGAGTGTACGCGTCACGGCGCCGTGCTGATCTTTGACGAGGTGATGACAGGCTTTCGTGTCTCGAGCGGCGGCGCGCAACATCGGTTCGGCATTCGGCCGGACCTCACCACGCTCGGCAAGGTGATCGGAGGTGGGATGCCGGTCGGTGCATTCGGCGGCCGGCGCGAAATCATGCAGCACATCGCGCCTCTCGGGCCGGTCTACCAGGCCGGTACGCTATCGGGCAACCCGGTCGCGGTGGCCGCCGGCCTGGCGACCCTTGCCCTGGTCGTTGTGCCGGGCTTCCAGCAGGACGTGGAGGCAACTACGCACGCGCTCGTCAGCGGGCTTGCCGCGGAAGCGAAGAAAGCCGGGGTCGGCTTCTCCGCGCAGTCGGCGGGCAGCATGTTCGGCCTGTATTTCCGCGCCCAGCCGCCGACGAGCTTCGCTGAGGTGATGCAGTGCGATCGAGACCGCTTCAATCGGTTCTTCCACGAAATGCTGGACCGCGGCGTGTATCTCGCCCCGTCCGCGTACGAAGCCGGCTTCGTCTCGGCCGCGCACGGAATGGCGGAGATCGACGCGACGCTTGCCGCGGCGCGAGCGGCCTTCGCGGCCATCGGCTGAGCGTGAAGAAGCGAACCTTGCGGAATTCTTGCTGTCTTATTGACTGACATGCAAATAGTGACCCGTGAAATGTCCCGGCTTGAGCGCGCGGCGCTCGAGCGGCATTTGCTCGCCCTGGGGGATGAAGACCGACGCCTGCGATTCGGGGTCGTCCTGCCCGACCAGGCGATCAGGGCCTACGTCTCAGGCATCAATTTCGAGCACGACGCGGTGTTCGGCGTCTTCGACGATGCCCTGCAGCTCGCCGCCGCGGCGCACCTTGCGCGCTGCGAGGGCCACGCAGAGCTCGGCGTCTCGGTGCTCCCCGACTGGCGCGGGCGCGGCGCCGGGGCAGCTCTGCTCGCGCGCAGTCATACGCACGCACGCAACTGGGGCATCCGCGCTCTGTTCATGCACTGCCTGAGCGAGAACGGCGCGATGATGCACTTGGCCCGCAAGCAGGGGATGTGCATCGCCACTCAGCAAGGCGAGTCCGACGCTTGGCTCGAGTTGCAGCCTGCCGATGCCGCGAGCTACGTGCACGAACTGCTTGCCGAGCGCCTGGGCTTGTTCGACTTCGCCTTCAAGCGCCAGCTGCGCGCGGTGCGCAGCATCGCCGACGCCCTGCTGGTCAAACCAGGAACAGCGTAGCCAGCCCGAGGAAAATGAAGAAGCCGCCGGAGTCGGTGCAGGCGGTTATGAGCACCGACGAGCCGATGGCTGGATCCTTGCCGAGGCGCGCGCGCAGCCACGGGATCGCCACACCCATCAACGCGGCAAGTATCAGGTTGAGAACCGTCGCGAGCGCCATCACGCCGCCCAGCCCGACGTTGCCGTAAAGCACGTAGGCGATGACGCCGAGCAGGCTTCCCCAGACTACGCCGTTGATCAGCGCCACCCCGAGCTCCTTGGCGAGCAGCTTGCGCCAATACTGTGCCTGGATCTGGCCGAGTGCCAGCGCGCGCACGATCATTGTGATGGTCTGATTGCCGGAGTTTCCGCCGATGCCCGCAACGATCGGCATCAGCGCAGCGAGCGCAACCAGCTTCGCGATCGAGCCCTGGAAGGCGTCGATTACGCGCGAGGCGATGAACGCCGTGACCAGATTGATCGCCAGCCACGACCAGCGGTTCTTGAAGCTGTTCAGCACCGGCGCAAAGATATCCTCCTCTTCGCGCAACCCGCCCTCGGCGAGCTGCGTTTCCGCGCTCGCCTCGCGGATATAGTCGACCACGGCGTCGACGGTGAGTCGCGCTACGAGCCGGTCGCGCCCATCGACTACCGGCGCCGACACCAGATCGTAGCGCTCGAATGCCTGCGCCGCATCCGCGGCGCGGTCCTGAGGGTGCAGGGTCACGCGCTCTGGCACCATGACCGTCGCAACCTCGGCGTCAAGGTCGGAGACGATCAGGCGCGCAAGCGGCAGCGTGCCGCGCAGACGCCGCTCGCGATCAACGACGTAGAGCTGATCGGTATGGTCGGGCAGCTCGTCCATGCGCCGCAGGTAGCGGGTCACCGCCTCGAGCGTGACGTCCTCGCGCACCGTCACCATCTCGAAGTCCATCAGCGCGCCGACCGTGCCTTCGGGGTACGACAGCGCGGAGCGCAGCCGCTCGCGCTCCTCGGCGGGGAGCGACTGAACGACCTCCTGGATGACTTCGGCGGGCAGGTCCGCGGCCAAGTCCGCGAGCTCGTCGGCCTCCAGCGTTTCGACCGCCGCCACCAGCTCGTCCGAATCCATGCTCGCGATGAGCGATTCGCGCACCGCATCCGAGACTTCGAGCAGGATTTCGCCGTCGCGGTCCGCCTTGACCAGCTCCCAGACCACCAGGCGCTCCTCGAGCGGCAGCGCCTCGAGGATGTACGCGATGTCGGCCGGGTGCAGGTTTTCGAGCTTGGCACGCAGCTCCGCGAGGTGCTGCTTGTGCACCAGCTGCTCGACCAGCGCGTGCCGCGGCATCTCCTGGCGCTCGACGAGGCCCTCGACCAGAGCGTGACGATGAAGGAGCTCCTGCACTTCGTGCAGGTTCTCTTTCAGATCCTCGACTTCGAGCCTGGTTAGCAGTTCGGACATGTCGCCTGCACGCACGGCCTTACGATGGCCGGTGCGAAGCCATTGCATTGTATTGAATCGATGCGAGCGGCGGAACCGGCGCGACTAGCCTGTCACGGAATCTGCGCCATGGGCATGCGCGCGCGAATGGTCGCGATGCGACCTGCAAGGTAGGCGGTCGTGTGACCGCGCTCGTAGCGGCTCGGACTCGGCAGAATCGCGGCCAGCCAGGCAGACTGCTCCGGCCCGAGCGCCGCGGCCGAAACGCCGAAATGGTGTCGCGCCGCCGCCTCGGCACCGTAGATGCCGTCGCCCCATTCGGCGAAGTTCAGGTACAGCTCGAGAATGCGGCGCTTGGACATGGTCGATTCGAGCATCCATGTGATCGCGGCTTCCTCGCCCTTGCGCAGCCACGTGCGCTCCCCGGACAGGAACAGATTCTTGGCCAGTTGCTGGCTGATCGTCGACGCGCCAGCGACCACTCGGCCCCTTCTCTCGTTCTTTTCGATTGCCTTCTCGATCGCCTCCCAGTCGAACCCCGCGTGGTCGATGAACTTCGCGTCTTCGGCGGCCACGACCGCGCGCTTGAGATGGACCGAAATGTGCGAATAGGAGACCCAATGTTGCTGCAGGCGCGCATGCGGATCCTTCGCACGCAGACGCTCGAATTGCTCTCGCATGAACGCGGTGCTGGTCGGATTGTGCGTGCTCCACCACAGGACATGGGCATAGAACCACGCCTGCGCCACCAGCACGGCAAACGCGAGCGCCGCTAGGCCGTAACTGAAGACTTTCCATGACTTACGAAGCGCGCGCATCAGCCCCGCCGAAGCGCGGCAAGCACGGACCGCGTGTCCGGGCGCACGCCACGCCAGACGAGGAACGATTCCGCAGCCTGCTCCACGAGCATGCCTATGCCGTCGCTCGCGCGCACCTCCGCCGCACGCGCATAGGCGAGAAACGGGGTGTCGCGACCGTACACCATGTCATACGCCAGAGCCCCGGGAGCAAACAGCTCTTGGGCCGAAGGCAGCGCAGGCAGCTCGCCGGCGAGACCGGCGGAGGTCGCGTTTACCACCAGGTCGAACGTGTCCCCGGCCAGGCCGTCGTAGCCGCAACCGGTCGTGCCCTTGAAACGCACCGCCAGCGCGCGTGCTTTGCCAGCGGTGCGATTCGCGACGACAAGCTGCGCGGGACCCGCCGAATGCAGCGAGGGCACGACACCTTGCGCTGCGCCGCCCGCCCCCATCACCAGCACGCGCCGTCCTCGGAGTTCGAAGCGGAGGTTAGTTTCCAGGTCGCGCAACAGACCAACGCCGTCGGTGTTGTCGCCCCACGGCTCGCCACGGTCGAAGACCAGCGTGTTAACCGCCCGAGCCTCGCGCGCCCGCTCGCTTACGCTTGCGCAATAGAGAAACGCCTCCTGCTTGAACGGCAAGGTGACGTTGGCGCCGCGCCCCCCCGCTGCGCGAAACGCGTCAAGCGTGGCGGGGAACGCGCCGAGCGGAGCCTCGATGCACATGTACTCGATGTCCTGCGCGCAGGCGCGCGCGAATTGCGCATGGAGCCACGGCGATTTCGAGTGCGCAACCGGGTTACCGATCACCGCATAGCGATCGGGCATGTGCTATTCCGTCCAGATCTTGTCGCCCCGACCAAAGAACCAGGTGCGGGTGATCACCAGCAAGTCGGTATCTTTGCGGATGTTCGGCGGAAACGGCGCGAAGGGCGAGGCCATGCGCACGATCTTGAACGCCGCTGCGTCGAGCACCTTTAGACCGGAAGAGCGGTCCAGATCCACGGATTTCACGCTGCCGTCGGGCCGGATGGTCACCGTAAGTCGGAGGTTGCCGTAGAGCTTGCCGCGCGCCTGCGCCGGGTAGTTCAGGGTGCCCACGCGTTCGATCTTCTGGCGCCAATCTTCCTCATACTGCGCGAACCGGTATTCCCTGGCGCGAGCACCGATGAATTTCATGCGCGGTCGCTTCTGGTACTCCTCGATGCGCCGTTCGATCTGCGCCTGAAGCTGCATCGCGGCGAGCGAAAGATCGGCGAGGTCGCGCCCCGACACCTGCGGCGTGGGCTGCTTGGCCGGAGTCTTTTGAACGGGCTCCACAGCGACGTGTGTGCGTGACTCAGTGGCACGGGCCAGCAGGCGGCGCTGCTGCTGCTCGAGCCTGCGCACGCGCATCTGCGCGACCGCGAGGTCCTTGCCGGGGCTTTTCGGCCGCGTCACGGGAAGGGGCGTCTTGGCACGCCGGTCCTGATCGGTATTGCCGCCACGGTCCAGATTCGCCTGGGCCAGGGTATCCGCGTGCAGGGGCCTCTCCTTGGTCTTCGCGTTGACCAGGACGACGTCCAGAGTCTGGTCGGCCGACTTCCAGCGCAGTGCGTCCGGAAAGCTGAAGTGCACCGCAAGCAGCACCGCGTGCAGCAGAACCGAGACCGCGACCGCCCCGTACAGTGCGCGGGTCTGACGGTCGAGCCCGACCCAGAAGTCGGGCCGTCTTAACGAGTTGGTCGCGATTGCTACCTGCAAAATCCCCTCACACGCACGGGTCGCGGTATTTTAGGCCTATAGACATCATCCCGGCAGCGCCGCCAGTTCGCCCGGGCCGTTGTCGCGGTCGAGCACCTCGCGATAGACACATGACACCGTCCGCTCGACCAGGTCGATCTCTCCTACTTCGACCCGCACCCGGGTCCCGGGTTCGAAATCCGGCAGCGAGGGCACGCGCACAGTGAGCGGCATGCCGTCGAAACGCACCGTTCCTTCGCGAACGACGACTGCCTCGGCGGAACGCACGCGCTCCTGAACAAGCCATCGCAGACACCAGTAATGTTCCATTGCCCGCTGGTGCTCGTCGTAGCGCGCGTGTGTCACCTCGTAGGCGCGCATCGCTGTCAGCAGCGCCTCGGCATTGCGCGTGAACGGCGGCCGGCGACCGGCGAGCGACGCCGAAAGCTGCCACTGGTTCACGAGGTCAATGTAGCGCCGCAGAGGCGAGGTCATCCAGGCGTAACACGAGACCCCCAGACCATCGTGTGCCTCCGGGTGCACGCTCATCCTGACTTTGCCGGAAGCCTGGACGCGGTAAATGGCCGCCACGTCCCGCTCGGCGAGGAGGTTGCCCCAGGTAGTGTTGGAGAGGATCATGAGCTCCGAGACCAGCTTGTCCAGCGGCGCGCCGCGGCTGCGCGGCTCAATGGACACGCGGCCCTGCTCGACCCGAAACGAATAATCGATCAATCCGGCATTTACGCTCGGCTTGCCCCGTTGCGCCTCGAGCGCCAGCGCGAAGCGCCACAGCGTTTGCAGGGTCTCCTCGTGCGCCAGCCCCATCTTGACGCCCGCCTCGAATCCGGAATTCAGGATTCCGTAATCCGCATGTCGCAGGTTTGCGGCGATGGCCACCCGCTCAAGCCTGGAATGATGGCCGCGCACCGAAAAATCCGCCGCGGAAACGTTCAGGTAGATGGAAACCGCCGGCCGCTCGTTGCCAGCATCGAGGGAAAAGCGTTCGACCACGTCCTCGGGAAGCATCGTGTACTTGAGGCCCGGCATGTATGCGGTGGAGAGGCGCTCCCGCGCGATGACATCCAGCTCCGAGCCGGGCGCGAAACCGAGTGCGGGCGCCGCGATGTGGATGCCGATGCGCAGCTCCCGGTCTGATACCCGCGTCACCGAGAACGCGTCGTCGATCTCGGTCGTACCGACGTCATCCAGGCTGATGGCCTGGACCTCGGCAAGCGGAAGGTCCTCGAGGGGAGGCGGAATCCCGTGCTCGGGAAAACGGGTGCCCCGGGGAAAGAATTCGAATAGGAAGCGGTTCAGGTGAAAATCGTGGCTGTCCGAGAGCAGGCCGCAGCGCTCGAAGAGTCGCGCCGGCGCGAGGCCGGTTTCCTTGCACGCCTGCTCGAACGCCTTGGTTTCCGGCTTGGAGCGGTCCGGGGCGTACAGCAGCTCTTCCCGCAGCGCCGCAATCTCGGCGGGACATTCGAAGCACATGAGGGTCGCGGTCCATTCGGCGATCCTTTCTTGCAGGCGCCTCTTCTTCTCTAGACTCGCGAGCGCGAGCTTGAGGGTTTCGGCCGGCGCGGCCTGGAAGCGGCCTCGCCCGCGGCGATAGAAGTACATCGGCGCCGAGTGCAATTTGAACAGGATTCCCGCCGACTCCACCGCCGCGGGCTCACGGCCGACATACTCGCGCGCGAGGTCGCGGAAATCGAACTCGCCGGTGCCGCAGCACTGCCATAGAAAATCGGTTTCAACCCCGTCAGCGAACGCTTGGGCCGTGGCGAGCAGCTCGCTGCCGGAGGGGCGCTCGAAGTTCAGCAGCACGTTTGCCGCCTTGACCTTCGTGCGTCGTCCATGCGGGCTCTCCACCTGGAACGAAGCCGGCGCCTGTGCCAGCACCGAACCCACCTTGAACTCGCCGTCTTCTTCGTAAAGTAGCTGCATTGGCCGGGAATTATAGGCGGCGAGTACTGCCGCGCGCCGCTCAGGAGACCGCAATCCCCGCGAAGGCGAGGACGCGCGGCAGGTGCTCGCCAAAGCTCTGCATCGTGTGATCGCCGCCGTCGCGAATCACGGTGCGAGCGCCTTCGTATTTGCGTGCCGCGTCGCGCCAATCGAGGACTTCGTCGCCGGTCTCGAGAAGGAGCAAATAGCGCTCGCTGTCCGGTCGCTCGACCGCGAGCGCGCGCCAGCCCTCGAGGTCGGTGCGCCTCAGCTCGTAAGTCTCGCCCGTATAGAGATTTCTTTGCGTCCCGACGTAGGCCTCCAGCCCGACGTAGGGCCTGATTGCGGGATTGATCAGCACCGCGCGCACGCCGAGCCGCTCGGCGAAGTAGGTGGCGTAGAAACCGCCCAGCGAGCTGCCGACGAAAGTGATATTGCCGCCGTGCCGCGCGACCTCGGCCTCGATGGTCCGAACCGCGTTGTCTGGAGACGGCGGAAGAGCCGGACAGCTGAAAAGGTGTCCGAGCCCCCTCGCCTGCAGATAGGAGGCCATGGTGCGCGCCTTATGCGAGGCGGGCGCACTGTTGAAACCGTGCAGATAAATGAACATCCCCGTCACGCGATCTTGCCGAGCCGCTCCAGCAGCCTGGCGTGCAGACCGCCGAAGCCGCCGTTGGACATGATGACGACGTGGTCGCCCGGTCGCGCTTCCCGGGCGAGCAGAGCGATTAGGGCGTCCATCTCTCGCACACAGCGGGCACGCCCGGCGAGCGGACGCAGCGCGTTGGCAACGTCCCAGCCGAGCTGGGCGTCGTAGACGTAGACCGCGTCGGCGGGTGCGAGGCTGGAGGCCAGGGCGTCCTTCATCACGCCGAGTTTCATCGTATTCGAGCGCGGCTCGAGGACCGCCACGATGCGTTCGCCGCCCACGCGCTGGCGCAGGCCATCGAGCGTTGCCCGGATCGCAGTCGGGTGGTGCGCGAAGTCGTCGTACACGGTCACGCCGCGCGCCTGGCCGCGCATTTCCATGCGCCGTTTCACGCCGGAAAAGCGGCCGAGCGCGGCAATGGCCTCGGCAGGCGGGATCCCTGCATGGCGCGCGGCCGCAACGGCGGCGAGCGCGTTCAGCCGGTTGTGCGCGCCGAGCTGACTCCAGGCAACACGGCCCAGCGCCTCCCCCTGCCACGCAATTTCGAAGCTGCCGTCGGCGTCGGGCTCGCCCGCCCGCCAGCCCGTTTCGCCCCCAAAGCGTTCGACCGTGGACCAGCACCCCCTCGACAGCACTCGAGCGAGAGCTTCGTCACGCCCATTCGCAATGATTAGGCCGGAACCCGGGATTATCCGCACGAAATGGTGCAATTGCTGCTCGATGGCGTCAAGATCGGGGAAGATGTCCGCATGATCGAATTCCAGATTATTCAAGATCGCGGTCCGGGCGCGGTAGTGCACGAACTTCGAGCGCTTGTCGAAGAACGCAGTATCGTATTCGTCCGCCTCGATGACGAAATGGCGCGCGTCGGTCAGGCGCGCGGAGGCCGGGAAATCGAGCGGTACGCCGCCGATCAGAAACCCGGGTTGGCGCTCGGCCTGCTCGAGGATCCAAGCCAGCATCGATGAAACGGTCGTCTTGCCGTGCGTGCCAGCAACTGCGAGCACCCACTTCTCGCCCAGGACCTGCTCGGCCAACCACTGCGGCCCCGAAACGTAGCGATCGCCGCGGTCCAGGATCGCCTCCATGAGCGGATTTCCGCGCGTGACGACGTTCCCCACCACCCAAACGTCGGGCGCCAGACTGAGTTGGCGGCTGTCGTAGCCCTCGATCAACTCGATCCCGAGCGCGGCCAGTTGATCGTTCATGGGCGGATACACGTTCGCGTCGCAACCGGTGACGCGGTGACCGGCTGCCTTGGCGATGGCGGCGACTCCGCCCATGAACGTGCCGCAAATGCCGAGGATGTGCAGGTGAGTGGGCATATAAGCGGGGCGAAAAGGCGCCGATTCTACGCGATGCAGAATTCCGGCCGGCGTGCGCTATGATGCGCGGGAACGGGAGCTGAATCGTGGCGCTCCCCCAATCCAATCGAGGCGCTGCAATGGGCCGCAAGGGACCGCGGCAAAACGGGACACGCGCACGGATTGCCGCCGCCGCCGCGCGCATCATGGCCGAAGACGGTATCGACGATTTCGCGCTCGCCAAGCGCAAGGCCGCGCGGCAGGTTGGCGCGGAGGACACTCAAGCGCTGCCCGCGAACGACGAGATCGAGGCCGAGTTGCGCGCCTATCGCGCGCTGTATCAGCCGGCTGAGCACCCGGAGCGAATTGCCGAGCTGCGGCGAATCGCGCTCGACGCGATGCGCGAGCTGAAGGGGTTCAACCCCTACCTTACGGGTCCGGTGCTGACCGGCCTGGCGGGTCCCTACGCGGAAATCGACTTGCAGCTGTTCCCTGGGAGCACGAAGGACGTGGAGATTTTCTTACTCGATCGCAACCTGCCGTACTCGACCTCGGAGGGACGCCGCTACTCGGGCGATCGGGTGCGCGTGGTCACCGTCCTGTCGCTGACGTGGCTCGGCGCGCCGCTCCGACTCTCGGTATTTGATCCCCGCGACGAGCGCCTGGCGCTCAAGACCACCCAAGCCGGACGGGTGATGGAGCGTGCCGGCATCGCCGAGGTCGGCGCCATGATCGCGGCTGGGCCGCACGGCAAAGATGGCGTTCGGCCGGCGTAAGGCGCTGATCGCGGGCGCCGTCGGCGTCGCCGCTGCCGCGACTGGGGCACTTGTGGGCTTGGGGCTGCAGCGATCTGCGGAGCGCAGCAGTGCCGCACTCCAAGCCGCCAAGTTCTCCGATCTGGAGGGCAGGACACGGCGGCTCGCGGAGTGGAACGGCAAGATAGTGGTCTGCAATTTCTGGGCGACATGGTGCCCGCCATGTCGCGAAGAGATCCCGATGCTGGTTGCTTTGAGCAGGAACATGGAGCCTAAGGGCGTCGAAATTGTAGGCATCGCGATCGATTTTGCGGCTAAAGTGCGCGATTTTGTAAAGGACTACAAGATTACCTATCCCGTGCTCCTGGCGGGCGCCGATGGGCTCGATCTGATGCGTGCCGCCGGAAACGAGGTCGGCGGCTTGCCGTACACTACCTTTCTTGACCGCCAGGGAAAGATCGTGCACGAGAAGCTGGGGGCCTTGGATCAGGCTGAGATCGACGATCAGCTAGCCAAAATGCTTCGGTCCTGACGCGCACCGCCTGTCTGGAGCTACAGAAAAAGGCTCAAAGTGCGGTAAGATGCAGCCTTCTGCCGCGAAAATGAGCAAAAAAGCTAGTCAAAAATCGGGGGGACTACTGGTTCTTCACGGTCCCAACCTGAATCTGCTTGGGGCTCGAGAACCCGAGATTTACGGTCGTGAGACCCTGGCCGACATCGACCGCCGCCTGGCGGCGACGGCACGGGTGGCGGGGGTGGTGTTGACTTCGTTCCAGAGCAACCACGAGGGAGCATTGGTCGACCGCATCCAGCAGGCCGGACGCGAAGGGCTCGGGTTCATCGTCTTCAATCCCGCGGCGTACACGCACACCAGCGTCGCTCTTAGGGATGCTCTGGCTGCGGTGAAAATTCCGTTCATTGAAGTCCACCTTTCGAACGTGCACGCGCGAGAGCGGTTCAGGCGCCATTCGTATTTCGCCGAAATCGCGGTCGGAACCATTGCGGGCCTGGGCAGCCAGGGTTACGACCTAGCGCTCGCTTACGCGCTGACGCGACTAACAGGGGGTCGCGGGGCCTAGCGCCTCGTGCCCCGATCCGCCGGTTCGCTTCCGGTTGAGGGGATAGTTATGGATTTGCGCAAGCTAAAGAAACTGATCGATCTGGTCGAGGAGTCGGGCATCTCCGAGCTCGAGATCACCGAGGGCGAGGAGAAGGTCAAGATCGTCAAGGGCGGCCTGGTCGGAGCCGCGCCTGTAACGCAAGTCGCGGCGGCGCATGGTCTCAGCGGCGGAATCGACACGCGCGCCCTGGGACCGGGAGAGGCCTCTCCGGCTGCGCCCGCCGAGGCGGCGCACGAAGGGCATGTTCTCAAATCGCCCATGGTGGGGACCTTCTACCGGGCCCCTTCGCCTGACGCCGCGCCCTTTGCGGAAGTCGGTCAGACCGTGAAGGAAGGGCAGACGATTTGTATCATCGAAGCGATGAAGCTGATGAATGAGATCGAGGCCGACGCCTCGGGCGTGATCAAGGCAGTCCTGGTGGAAAACGGGCAACCGGTCGAATACGGCCAGCCGCTGTTCGTCATCGGCTAGATGTTCGAGAAGATTCTCATCGCCAACCGCGGGGAAATCGCGCTGCGCATCCAGCGCGCCTGCCGCGAGCTCGGGATCCGCACCGTGGTCGTGCATTCCGAGGCGGACACGGAGGCAAAGTACGTCAAGCTGGCCGACGAGTCCGTATGCATCGGTCCCGCCCCTGCGGCCCAGAGCTATCTCAATATTCCGGCGATCATCAGCGCGGCTGAAGTGACGGACGCCGAGGCGATCCATCCCGGCTACGGCTTTCTGTCCGAGAACGCCGACTTCGCCGAAAAGGTGGAGCGCTCGGGATTTGTGTTTATCGGACCGCGGCCGGAGAACATCCGTCTGATGGGCGACAAGGTGGCCGCCAAGCAGGCGATGCTCAAGGCGGGCGTTCCCTGCGTTCCGGGATCTGACGGCGCGCTACCGGAAGACCCCAAGGAGATCGTTCGCATCGCACGCAAGATCGGCTATCCGGTCATCATCAAGGCCGCGGGCGGCGGAGGCGGACGCGGCATGCGGGTGGTGCACACCGAAGCCGCCTTGCTCAATGCGGTATCCATGACGCGCGGCGAGGCGCAGGCGGCGTTTTCCAACGCGACGGTTTACCTTGAGAAATATCTCGAGAATCCGCGTCACGTTGAGATCCAGGTCCTGGCCGACAGTCACAAGAGCGCGGTGTACCTCGGCGAGCGTGACTGCTCCCTGCAGCGCCGGCACCAGAAAGTCATCGAGGAGGCGCCGGCGCCGGATCTCACCGCCAGGCTGCGCGAGAAGATAGGCGAGCGCTGCGTCGAGGCCTGCCGCAAGATCGCCTACCGGGGGGCCGGAACCTTCGAATTCCTCTATGAAGACGGCGAGTTCTACTTCATCGAGATGAACACGCGGATCCAGGTCGAGCATCCAGTCACGGAAATGATCACCGGGATCGACATCGTCCAGGAGCAGATCCGCGTCGCCGCCGGCGAGAAGCTGCGGTTTCGCCAGAAGGACGTCCAGATACGGGGCCACGCGATTGAATGCCGCATCAACGCCGAGGATCCCTATCGCTTCACGCCGTCGCCAGGGCGCATCACTTCGTATCACGCGCCGGGCGGCCCGGGGATCCGTGTCGACTCGCATGTGTACCAGGGGTATACGGTGCCGTCGAACTACGATTCTATGGTCGGCAAAGTCATCGCCTACGGCGCCACGCGCGAGCAGGCCATCCGGCGCATGCGCGTGGCGCTTTCGGAAATGGTCGTCGAGGGCATCCAGACCAACATTCCGCTTCACCGCGAGTTGCTGCACGACATTCGTTTCGTGCGCGGCGGCGTGTCGATTCACTATCTGGAGCAGAAGCTCGCTCAGGAGCGAAAGCCCAAGGCCGAGTAGCGTGATGCCGTGGCAGTCGCTCACCCTTGATGTCGACGCCGCCGAAGCCGAGGCGCTGTCCGACGCATTACTCGAGGAGGGTGCTGTCTCGGTCTGCGTCGAAGATGCCGATGCCGGAACCAAAGCGGAGGTGCCGCGTTACGCGGAGCCGTCATGGGAGGCCTCGCCCGCATGGCGGCGCAATCGGCTGAGCGTGCTGCTTGCGCAGGCGACCGAAGCCCGCTCCATCGTAGAGCGCGCCGCTCACGCGGCCGGACTGGCGGCCCCGCCCGAGTTCTGCGTGGCGGACGTGGCGGACGACGATTGGGTGCGCCACACCCAATCGCAGTTCACGCCGATGGCGATCGGCGAGCGCCTGTGGATCGTTCCCAGCTGGCACGAACCTCCAGTCTCGGATGCGGCAGTCGTACGGCTCGATCCCGGGATGGCGTTCGGAACCGGAAGTCATCCCACCACGCGGCTTGTGCTGGAGTTTCTCGCGCGCGAAATTCGCGGCGGTGAGCGGGTGCTGGACTACGGTTGCGGTTCCGGTATATTGGCGATCGCAGCCGCGAAGCTGGGTGCCGACTGGATCGACGCGGTCGATCTCGACCCTCAAGCGCTGAAGGCCGCCGCGGACAACGCGCACGCGAACGATGTCGTCGTGAGCGTGTGGCCGCCAGAAGCGTTGCCACCAGGTGATTACGACGTGGTCGTGGCCAACATCCTGTCCAACCCTCTTGTACTGCTCGCGCCGCTGATATGCGCGCGAGTGCGCGCCGGTGGCCGGGCGGCGTTGTCCGGCATCTTGGAAGCGCAGGCATCCGAAGTGATCGGCGCGTATGCGCCGGCGCTCGTGCTTTCAGTGAGCGGCCGGGAGGGCGGCTGGGTCCTGCTCGAAGGCGAGCGCCGGTGATCCTTGTAACGCGCTGCCCGACTTGTGGCACGGCATTCCGCATTCAGCCGGCGCAATTGGCGGCGCGGGGGGGCAGGGTGCGATGCGGCAAATGTTCGTCGATATTCGACGCCGTTGCATCATTGCAGGACCAGGGCAGCGTGCCGGCGAGATTCGAACGATCACCCCAGCTCGGCCTTTTCGACCCTTCGCGCCGTCAGCAGCGGTCGTCCCCGGACATGACGATCCAGCTGGACATGTCGGCCGCCGAGCCTGCGGCGAGCCGCCCGTCGCCCAGACCCGCGGCACCGAGCGCGCGTTCGCTTCCGCGCAGAGAAAGCGAGCCGGAGCCGGTTCCCGAATTCCTGGAAGACGAGCCGCCGCCGGCACGGCTGCGGTTCCTTTGGGGGTTTCTCGCCCTCCTCACGCTCGCGGGGCTCGCCGGACAGCTGCTCATTTACTTCCGCACCGGAATCGCGCTGCAGGCGCCCCAGATGCGGCCCCTGCTGGTCACCGCGTGTGAGGCGATCGGCTGTCGCGTCCGCTTGCCGCGTCGGCCCGAGCTGATGAGCATTGAATCGTCCGACCTCCAGGCCGCTCCCGGGCAGGATAAGCTGGTCGCTCTTAATGCAGTGATCAGAAACCGGGCGCCGTTTCCTCAGGAATACCCCGATCTCGAGCTAACGCTGACCGACGAAAACGACCAGGCCGTGGTACGCCGCGTGCTGACGCCGGCCGATTACCTTGAGGCCGCGCGTGAGAAGGCTACGGCGACCGGAATCGGCCCGGGCGCAGAGGTGCTCGTGCGCCTGTATTTCGACACCAGCCGCGTGCCCGCGACCGGATATCGTCTATACCTTTTCTTTCCCTGAACTACGGAGCTCAGTTTTGCAGACACTCATCACCGGCTCGATCGCTTACGACACCATCATGGTGTTTCCTGACCGTTTCAAGAACCATCTACTCGCCGACCAGCTGCACATCCTCAACGTTTGCTTCCTCACCCCCGAGATGAGGCGCGAGTTCGGCGGCACCGCCGGCAATATCGGCTACAACCTGCGGCTGCTGGGCGGTGAGCCCCTGCTGATGGCGACGGTAGGCGAGGACATCGAGCCCTACTTCGAGCGCCTCGATCACCTCGGTATCGGCAGGCAATTCCTGAAGCGAATTCCCGGCCAGTTCACCGCGCAGGCCTTCATTACGACCGACCTCGACGACAATCAAATCACCGCCTTCCATCCCGGCGCGATGAACGACTCGCATCAGAATCACGTCAACGAGCAACTGGGCGCGCAGCTCGCAATTGTCGGCCCCGACGGCAAACAGGGCATGCAGCAGCATGCTCGCGAGTGCGCCGAGCAGCGCATTCCGTTTGTGTTCGACCCGGGGCAGGGTCTGCCGATGTTCTCGGCTGAGGAGCTGAACGAGTTTCTTGGGCTCGCCGACTACGTCGCCGTGAACGACTACGAGGGCAAGCTCCTGCAGGAGAAGACCGGTCGGTCGCTGGAAGCACTGGCAGGCGAGGTCAAGGCGCTGGTGTTGACGCTGGGTGCCAAGGGCTCGGTGGTGCACGCGGACGGCAAACGGCACGAGATTCCGAGCGTTAAAGCCGATGCGCTGGTCGACCCCACGGGCTGCGGCGACGCCTACAGGGCGGGATTGCTGTACGGCATGGCAAAGGGCTGGGACTGGCCGAGCACCGGGCGGCTTGGCGCAGTGATGGGTGCGATCAAGATCGCGCACCGTGGAGCGCAGAACCACGCCCCCTCGCGCGACGAGATCGAGGCGCGCTTTAGGGGCGCCTTCGGCTTCAACCCCTGGGGCTAAGGATCATTCCTCTGTCACGGCGTGATAGCCGTCGCAGGCTAGTTGAACCAGCTCGCCGTCGTCGAGCCTGTACGCCGCCAGCGAGCCACCCCAGACGCAACCGGCATCGAGGGCGCTGACGCGCTGGGTCAGCCGCAGACCCAGCGCAGACCAGTGGCCGCAGACGATCATCGGCTCTTCGCGCAGCGGGCGTGCTTCGAACCAGGGCACGAAGCCCGCCGGCGCCTTGTCGCTCTTGACGTGGAAGTCCATCACGCCCTCGGGCGAGCAGAACCGCATCCGCGTCATCGCGTTGACGATGACCCGCAGGCGGTCCCAGCCTTCGAGGGCGTCGTCCCAGCACGCCGGCTTGCTGCCGTAGAGCTCGGCCAGAAAATCGCGGTAGTTGGAAGCGCGCAGCGCCGCCTCGACTTCGCCCGCGAGCGTCTTCGCCTTATCGATGGTCCATTGCGGAAGCAGGCCGGCGTGGACCATCGCGTGGCGGCCTTCCGAATGCATCAGCGGCCGTGTGCGCACCCAGGCGACCAGCTCGCGCGCGTCGGGGGCCGCCAGTACCGCGCTGAGCGTGTCACCGTCGCGCGACCTCGCCAAACCCTCGGCGAGACACACCAGATGCAGGTCGTGGTTGCCCAGCACCACTACCGCGCGATCGCCCAGGGAGTGCACGAAGCGCAGGACCTCGAGCGATTTCGGACCGCGATTGACCAGGTCGCCGACGAACCACAGCCGGTCGCGCAGCGCATCGAAACCGACGCGCGCGAGCAGCGCTCGCAGCTCGTCGTAGCAACCCTGAACGTCGCCGATCGCGTAAGTGGCCATGCCGACGGAAACTCTAGCAGACTGCGTCAAAAGCTCGCGTCGAGCCGGCGGTACTGGATCGCCTCGGCAATGTGCTCGGCGGCGATCGTGCTTCGGCCAGCGAGGTCGGCGACGCTGCGCGCCACGCGCAGCACGCGGTGGTAGGCACGTGCCGACAGCAGCAGCCGTGCGAGCGCATGGCGCAACAGCTGGTCGCCGTCGCGGTCGGTCGCGCAATGGCGGTCGATCTCCCGCGTTTCCAGGAGCGCATTGGGCTTGCCCTGGCGCTCGATCTGCACGGCACGCGCGCTCACCACGCGCCTGCGGATCTCCGCCGTGCATTCGCCTGCGACCGGCGCGACCAGTTCCGCCTCGCGAGGCGCCGGCACCTCAAGCTTGATGTCGATCCGGTCAGCAAGCGGACCCGAGACGCGCCCGCGATAGCGCGCAATGCGCTCGGGCGTGCAGCGGCAGCGGCCGGCGGGCGAGCCGCAGTGGCCACAGGGGCAGGGGTTCATCGCGGCAAGCAGCTGAAAGCGGGCGGGAAACTGCGCTTGCCGCGCCGCGCGCGCAATGGATATCCGGCCCGACTCGAGTGGCTCGCGCAGGGCCTCCAGGACATCGCGGTCGAACTCCGGCAATTCGTCTAGGAACAGCACGCCGTGATGCGCAAGCGAGATTTCGCCCGGTCGCGGCAAGTTGCCGCCGCCGACCATCGCCGCGCCCGAGGCGCTGTGGTGAGGCGCGCGGAACGGCCGGGCGCCCCAGCGTGCGGCATCGAACCCCGCGCTCGAGACCGACTGGATCGCCGCAACCTCTAGTGCCTGCGCTTCCGAGAGCGGCGGCAAAATGCCGGGAAAACGAGCCGCAAGCATGGACTTGCCCGTGCCCGGCGGCCCGACCATCAGCACGCTGTGACTTCCCGCGGCCGCGACTTCCAGCGCCCGCTTGACTTGCCGCTGGCCCTTCACTTCATCGAAATCGGGGTAGCACGGCGGCGAAGGCTGCGACGAGGCGGAATACTCGGCGATCGGCGCCTCCCGGGTGAGGTGCGCGACGACTTCGAGCAGCGACCGCACGGGCAGGATGCGCGCCCCCTCGGCGAGCGCCGCCTGCGGCGCATTGCCGGTCGGAAGGATAAAGGCGCGTCCCGCGGCGCGGGCCTGCAGCGCCATCGCAAGCGCGCCGCGCACTTCGCGCACCTCGCCAGTAAGCGATAGCTCACCCGCAAACTCGTGGCCGGCGAGCGATTCGGGCGCCAGCTGTCCGCTCGCCGCAAGCACTCCGAGCGCGATTGGCAGATCGAGACGACTCGAGTCCTTGGGCAGGTCGGCCGGCGCCAGGTTGACGGTAATGCGGCGGGCGGGAAACTCGAAACGGGCGTGATTCAGGGCCGCGCGTACGCGGTCCTTGGCTTCGCGCACTTCGGCGTCCGGCAACCCGACGATGTGAAACGCCGGCAGCCCCGGGCCGAGATGGACCTCCACGGTCACTTCGGGCGCATCAATGCCGGAAAGCGCGCGGCTGGCGACGACCGCAAGCGGCATATGTATCCCCCCTTTCTGCCCAGCGTTGTCCCAACCGGAGCAACGCCGCCGGGGGCGAGCAGGTTTACGCCACTGGAGGCTTGGGGCGGGATTCGAGCTCCGCGATCCGCGCTTCCAGCGTCGAGAGTTTGGTCTGCGCGCGCTCCAGGAGCTTCTTCTGGACCTCGAAATCCTCCCGCGCGACCAGGTCGAAGCGGTCGAAGAAGGCCGCTAGCAGGGCGCGCAGGTTCTTCTCCAGGTCCTGCGCAGGGGAGCGGCGCATGGCCTCTGATACTCGGTCTCCGAGCTCGTCCAGCAAGTGCTTCTCGATCATGGGCAAGGCTCCCCGGAAGGGGTGGCGAGTCTAGCACGTGAGCGCCGTGCACCGGCTTCGAGCAACTCGGACTCAAGACGCCCCAAAATAGTGCGCGATAGCTCGAGCATGTCCAAACGGATCAAAAAGTGCCTTGATTTAAAGACAAAAAGTTGCTGGCACAGGAGCTGCTAATAGGTGACCGCACCCTTTCATTCTTTGGAGACTCAGCCATGCGCAAGACCCTAATCGCCCTCTCTGTCGGGGCTGCCCTCGCCACCCCCATCCTGGCTTCCGCCGACACGCCGGCCGTCAGTGCGAACGTCGCGATCGCCTCGCAGTACATCTATCGCGGCATTGCCCAGACGAAGGGCAATCCGGCCATCCAGGGTGGTTTCGACTACGCCCTCGCCAACGGCATTTATGTTGGCACCTGGGGCTCGAACATCAGCTGGCTAAGCGATCAGACACCCGGCGCCGCCGCCACCGGGGCCAGCGCCAGCATGGAATGGGACCTGTACGGAGGCTACAAGGGAAGCATCTCGAGTGACCTCGGCTACGACGTCGGCATCCTGACCTACAACTACCCCGGCGACAACCTGAGCAGCGGCAATGCGAAGCCGGATACGGTCGAGATCTATGGCGCGCTGAGCTACAAGTGGCTCACGGCCAAGTATTCGGTCACCACCGGCAGTCTGTTCGGCTGGACCAAGCCGGACGGCTCGAAGACCACCGGCAGCGGCTATCTCGATCTTTCCGCCAGCTATGACATGGGGAACGGCCTGTCTCTGGGTGCCCACGTCGGCCATCAGACCGTCAGCGGGTTCAGCGACGCCAGCTACAGCGACTACAACGTCAGCGTGCATAAGGACATCGATAAGGTGGGAACCGTCGGCCTTACGCTCAGCGGCACCAACGCCAAGGATGACTGCGCCGCCGGCGAGGCCTACTGCTTCGCGGGGTACCAAGCCGGCAAGAACACCGCGGTCCTGTCCTTCAGCAAATCGTTCTAAAGGCGCGGAGCGGGCGGCCAAGTCCGCCTGTCCAGCCAGGGAGCCAACACATGAAATTCCTTACCGCAATTATCAAGCCGTTCAAGCTCGACGAGGTGCGTGAAGCCCTCTCGGCGATCGGCGTGCAGGGCATTACCGTCACCGAGGTCAAGGGCTTCGGCCGGCAAAAGGGCCACACCGAGCTCTACCGAGGCGCGGAATATGTCGTCGATTTCCTGCCCAAAGTGAAGATCGAAGCCGCGATCAAGACCGAAATCCTCGAACAGGCGATCGAGGCGATCGAGAAGGCGGCCAACACCGGCAAGATCGGTGACGGAAAGATCTTCGTGTTCGATCTGGAAAAAGTCATTCGCATCCGCACCGGCGAGACCGATGCGGCGGCGTTATAGGGAGATCAAGATGAGAAAGTTCCTTACAACCCTCGCACTGTTTGCCATCGCGGGCTTCGCCGTGCCGGCGCTGGCGGCGGATGCACCCAAGCTCGACACTGGCGACACGGCATGGATGCTGACGTCGACCGTGCTGGTGATCGTCATGATCGTTCCGGGCTTGGCGCTGTTCTACGGCGGCATGGTGCGGAGCAAAAACGTCCTCTCGATCCTGATGCAGGTATTCGTGGGCTTCTCGCTGATCTCCGTGCTCTGGGGCCTGCTCGGCTATACGCTGGCTTTCAGCGACGGCAACAGTTTCGTCGGCGGCCTCTCCAAGGCCTTCCTGTCCGGCGTGAAGGCTGACTCCTTGTCGGGCACGATTCCCGAGTACGTGTTTTCGGCGTTCCAGATGACCTTCGCGGCCATTACGCCCGCGCTGATCATCGGTGCCTTTGCCGAGCGCATGAAGTTCTCGGCGGTGCTCTGGTTCCTCGGCCTGTGGCTGCTCGCCGTGTACTCGCCGATCGCGCACATGGTGTGGGGCGGCGGCTGGATCGGCGGCAAGGGTGCGATCGACTTCGCGGGCGGTACTGTGGTGCACATCAACGCCGGGATTGCCGGCTTGGTGGCCTGCCTAGTGCTCGGTCCGCGCAAGGGCTACGGCAAGGTCGCGATGCCGCCGCACAACCTGACGCTCACGTTGATCGGCGCCTCGCTGCTGTGGGCCGGCTGGTTCGGCTTCAACGCCGGCAGCGCGCTCGGCTCCAACGGCAGCGCTGGCGTGGCGATGATGAACACGCAACTCGCCACCGCTGCGGCGGTGCTCGGCTGGATGTTCGCGGAGTGGATCGCCAAGGGCAAACCGAGCCTGCTCGGTGCGGCTTCCGGCGCGGTGGCCGGCCTGGTCGCCATCACGCCTGCCTGCGGCAACGCGGGGCCCATGGGCGCGATCGTGCTCGGGATCATCGCCGGTGTGGTGTGCTTCTGGTCGGCGGTTTACCTGAAGAAAGCGATCGGCTATGACGACTCGCTCGACGCCTTCGGCGTGCACGCCATCGGCGGTATCGTCGGCGCGCTGCTGATCGGCATCCTGTGCTCGCCCGCGCTGGGTGGCCAGGGCTTCGGCGGCGACAACAAGAGCATCGCCCAGCAGTTCATCGTGCAAGCCGAGGCGGTTGGCTTCACGATCGTCTACGACGCCGTCGTCAGCTTCATCCTGCTCAAGATCATCGGCATGTTCACCAGCCTGCGGGTGACCGAAGAAGCCGAGACCGAGGGCTTGGACATCGCGGAACACGGCGAGAGCGCGTACAACGGCTGACGCCGGACCAACAACCCCCTCCTCACGTTACCGGGGCGCTGCGGCGCCCCGTTTTTTTTTGGCGCGTTGCCAGACGCTCCAGCAGGTCAAACAGCTGCGCCCGCTCGCGGGCGGTAAGACGGGCCGTGAACCGCCGCTCGTGCGCGTAGACGCGCCGCATGACGCCAGCAAGAAAAGTCTTGCCCGAGCGCGTCAGCCAAAGGCCGTTGGTGCGCCTGTCTTCACCTTTACGGCGCGCGATCAGACCGCGGGCCTCCAACTCGTCCAGCACCGCGACCATCGTGGACCGGTCGCGGCGCACCGCCTCGGCAAGCCGGCTCTGAGTAAGACCGGGGTTGGCGTCGATCAGGAGCATGATTCCGAGGCGACCGGGAGACAGGCCGTGCACCATTTCGGCGAAGTCCCGGAACACGGCCTGCTGGGCGAGGCGAAGCCGGTACCCGATCAGACGCGGCAGTGCACCCTGGCGCAGGGTCCCCGTGTCAGGCCGTTTCTTTGTTCGCCGTAATGGTTTGGGAGCCAAACAATTTGAGATTTGAGCGCTCGCGGTATAGCATCGTAAGAAAAACGTGTCCCGTTCGCAACCGCGGCCGGATATCTTGGCGGCTGACATGAATGGAGCCGAACATCTTCTAGGCGCCGAAGCGCTCTCTCGTCACGGCAACCGGCCGGCCCTAATATGCGGCGCCGAGACATTGACCTACGCGGATCTTGCGGCGCGGGTCAAACGCGCCGCGGGCGCGCTGGCAGCGCTGGGCGTGGAGCCCGGCGATCGCGTGCTGCTGCTGATGCGCGATACGCCTGACTTGGCGACCGCCTGGCTCGGCTGCCTGTGGCGCGGTGCCGTTGCGATCGCCTTGAACAGCCAGCTCACCGAGGACGAATACCGTTTCGTGCGCTCGGACAGCGGTGCGCGGCTCGCGATCATCGAGGATCGGTTTGCGCAGGGACTATCGGGACTGGCGCAGGCCTTGGTGCGTGAACGGCGCATCGCGATTGTCGGTCGTGCCTTGGATGGCGCTGCGGACTGGTATCAGGCCATGGCGCACGACGAACCCGACCTCGTGCCTTACGCGGCTGCGCCCGAGGACGCGGCGTTCTGGCTTTATTCCTCGGGCACCACGGGCCGGCCGAAAGGCATTATTCATACGCACAAAGACGTTCTGCCCGCGGGGCAGACGCTGCGCGAGATCATCGCTATGCAGCCGGGCGACAAGGTGCTCGCGACTTCGAGGATGTTCTTCGCCTACGGGCTGGAGAACGGCCTGCTCGGCCCGCTGTCCGTAGGCGCGACTTCCGTGCTGTCCGCGGACTGGTCCGACGTCGAGCATGTCTGCGCGCTCGTGGCGGAGCAACGGCCGGCCGCGTTTTTCAGCGTGCCGTCGTTCTATCGACGTCTGCTCGCGCTTGGACGGCAGGCACTCGAGCCGTTTCGTGATGTTCGCTACTTCTTCGCCGGAGGCGAGCGCTTGCCCGAATCGATGCTCGCGCAATGGCGGGAGGCGGTGGGGCACGAGATTCTTTCGGTCTATGGGATGTCGGAGACGTTTTGCGTTTCCATCGTCACGCCGGTCGGCACCTCGACCGGCAGGCACACGGGCAAGCCGTTACGGGGCGTCGAGATGCGGCTCGTTGCGCTCGAAGGGCACCCGGCGAAGGACGGCGAGCCGGGTGTACTGTGGCTGCGCCACCCCGCGCTCGCGATCGGATACGCAAACCGCAAGGAACAGACGCGCGAGCAGTTTCTCGACGGCTGGTTCTGTACCAAGGACGTGTTCGTACGCGACGCGGAGGGCTTCTACGCCCACCAGGGCCGGTCCGACGAGCTGGTCAAGGTATCGGGCCAGTGGGTGAAGCCGAGCGAGCTCGAGGAGGTCGTGCTTGGAGAAGATTCGATCACCGAGGCGGTGTGCGTGCCGCTTGCCGACGCGGACGGCTTCGAGCGGCTGGCGCTGTTTTTGGCGGCCGAGGGCGACCCGCAGGGCGCGATCGAGGCAGCCGCGCGGGCCTGCGAGGCGCGGCTCCCGCGTCACAAGCGCCCGAAGTGGATCCGCACGGTCGAAACCCTGCCACGCACCGCCACCGGCAAGGTGCAGCGCTTCAAGCTGCGCGAAATGCTGCAGCGCGAATTCAGTCCCAAGGAATAGAATCCGTCCCTTTACCTGAACTGCTATCTAGAGGACAGCATGGCCTACGCAATTCCGATTTGGACGCCCCCCTCGTTGCCGGTGGCGGGCTCGGGGGACAGTTTTCCGGTGCGGCGCATTTTCTGCGTCGGCCGCAATTACGTGGAGCATCAGAAAGAAATGGGCGGGGACGGCCGCGAGGCACCGTTCTTTTTCATCAAGTCGGCTCACTCGCTGGTGCCGCTCGGGGGGGACGTGCGCTACCCGGCGAAAACCGCTAACTACCACTACGAGACCGAAATGGTGGTCGCGATCGGGAAAGGCGGGCGGCGCATCGATGCCGGCAAGGCCAACGAGCATGTGTTTGGCTACGGTGTCGGGTTGGACATGACACGCCGCGACTTGCAGCAGTGGGGCAAGGACCACGGACGGCCGTGGGATTTCGGCAAGGATTTCGACGAGGCCGCCCCTTGCGGTGCGCTTGCGGCGGCGTCTAGGATCGGTCACCCGTCGAAGGGTGCGATCGTGCTCAAAGTGAACGGCAAGGAGCGCCAGAAAGCGGACCTTTCGGACATGATCTGGTCGGTGCCGGAGCAGATTGCGTACCTTTCGGAGTACTACACGCTCGAGCCCGGCGACCTCATTTTTTCCGGTACCCCCGCCGGTGTGGGGCCGGTCAAGCCGGGCGACGAACTGGAGGCGCGCGTCGAAGGCGTGGGCGAGCTGAAAGTGAAGATCGTTCCGGCGCTGTGAGGCTTTACACCTACTTTCGCAGCTCGGCAGCGTTCCGGGTTCGGATCGCCCTGAATCTTAAGGGGCTCGCTTACGAGCCTGAATTCGTGCACCTGGCGCGCGGCGAGCACCGGCAGCCCGAGTACGGGGCGCTCAACCCGCAAGCGCTGGTGCCCACGCTTGACGATGACGGCAACCTTCTCACGCAATCGCTGGCGATCGTCGAGTACCTCGAGGAGAAATACCCCCGCCCGCCCCTGTTGCCCAAGGACCTGCTCGGCCGCGCACGGGTGAGATCGCTGGCGCTGCTGGTCGCGTGCGAAATCCATCCCCTGAACAACTTGCGCGCCCTGCAGTACCTCGTAAACGAGTTCGGGCACAGCGAGAAGGACAGGGACAGGTGGTATCAGCACTGGATCCACGACGGCATGTCAAAGCTGGAAGCCGATCTGGTGCAGCGGGCCGGCAGCGGGCGGTTCTGCCATGGCGATACCCCCACCATGGCCGACTGCTGCCTGGTACCGCAGGTCTTCAACGCTCAGCGATACAAGTGCGACCTGTCGCACGCTCCGACCGTGATGCGGGTGTTCGAGCAATGCATGACGCTCGATGCCTTCCGGCGTGCGCAGCCATCGAGGCAGCCGGACGCAGAGTAGGTTAGTCCGCCAGGTGGACGGCCCGGCCCTTCTGGGTCAGATAAGGCTCCACAAGTAGCCGCAGCCCTTCGCGGACGTATTGGTCGAGTGTATAGCGCTCTCCGAAAGCCCAGTGCTTGAGCGCCCATGCGTGGCAGAACATGACGTGCGAGTACGCGAGCAGCTGCTCGTTGACTGGGTGCATGTAACCGTCCTCGACGCAGGCGAGTATGCAGGCCTCCAGGATCCGGTTGGTGCGCGTTTCGCCTTCCATGATGATTGCGCGGCGGTCGGTGCGCAGCGACTTGGTCGAACGATAGGTGAGAACAGTCGCGTCGCGCCAGCGGTCGACGATCTCGCAGTAGGTGCGGATCGCCGTGCACAGCCGTTCCACGGGGTGTTTGACGCCCTGGAGCTTAGGCGGGATCTCATGCTCGTAGCTGTCGAGCACCAGCATGAGCGCTAGCAGCAGAACGTCGTCCTTGTCGCGAAAGTATTGATAGACGAGGCCGGTGCTTACTCTCGCTTCGCGCGCAATCTGCTGGATCGTGGTGGTGTAGTAGCCCTGCGCCGCAAAGAGCTTCACCGCGGCGCGCACGACCTGACCGCGGCGCTCCTCCACCAGGCGCGGGTCGGAAACGAGGCTTTCGACGTGCCCGGGAGAGCGGCCAGCTTCGATCGCCGCGCGCGCCCCCGCCGGGCGGGCATGCCTGCCCGCTGCGCCGCCCGTGGCCATCAGTCGCCCGCGAACTGGGGTTTCTGCTTGTTGACGAACGCGGTGTAGGCCCGCTCGAAATCACCAGTTTGCATGCAGATCGCCTGCGCCTCGGCCTCCGTTTCGAGCGCCTGCTCGATCGACAGACTCCATTCCTGGTGCAGGCACTTCTTGGTCATCGAGTGCGCGAAAGCCGGGCCGTGTGCCAGCGTGTGCGCCATGTGCTGTGCCTTGGCGAGCAGTTCGGTGCCGGGGACGATCTCGTTGTAATAGCCCCAGGCGAGGCCTTCCTGTGCGCTCATGCTACGGCCGGTGTAAAGGAGCTCGGCGGCACGACCTTGACCGATAATCCGGGGCAGGATCGCGCAGGCGCCCATGTCGCAACCGGCGAGTCCCACGCGTACGAATAGAAAGGCGGTCTTGCACTCGGGCGTGCCGTACCGCAGGTCACTTGCCATGGAGATGATGGCGCCGGCGCCGGCGCAGATGCCGTCAACCGCGGCGATGATCGGCTGGGGACAGGTGCGCATCTCCTTCACCAGGTTTCCAGTCATGCGAGTGAAGGCCATCAGATCGGGCATGTCCATCTTGACCAGTGGCCCGATGATGTCGTGCACGTCGCCGCCCGAGCAGAAGTTGCCGCCTTCGCCGGTAAACACCACGGCACGCACGTCGTCCGCGTATTGCAGCTTGTGGAAGGTGTCCCGCAGCTCGGCGTAACTGTCGAAGGTGAGCGGGTTCTTGCGCTCGGGCCGATTGAGGGTGACGGTCGCCACTCGGTCCGAGACTTGCCACTTGAAGTGCTGCGGACGCCAGTCAGCGGCTTTGAGCTTGTACATGTGGACCTCTTGTATCAGCGTTTTGGGGAAATTCTCAGCCAACCATCGTCAGGCCACCACTAACCGAAAGCACCTGCCCGGTGATGAAGTCTGCGCGGGTGCTGGCGAAGAACAGCACGGCGTCGGCGATTTCCGAAGGCTTGGCGAGACGCTGCATCGGCGTCACTCGCACGAAGGCTTCGCGGTGCTTCTCGGGTACGGCCGCGAGCAGCGGCGTGTCGGTCGGGCCGGGGCAGACGCAGTTCACATTGATATTGAAGCGCGCCATTTCGCGCGCCAATGATTTGGTGAAAGCGATGGCACCCCCTTTGGCGCCCGCGTAGACGCTCTCGCCGAGGCTGCCGACGCGCCCCGCATCGCTCGAAACGGTCACGATCTTGCCCGCCTTGCGCTCGATCATGGGGTCGAGGAAGGCGCGCGTCACGGCGATCGGCCCCAGCAGGTTGAGATCGATCACCTTGCGCCAGAAATCGGGCGTGTTCTTCACAAACGGCTCGATCTTGCCCCAGCCGGCCACATTGACCACGATATCCGCCTCCTTGCCATGAGCGTTGATCGCCGTCCGATAGGCCTCGATGGAAGCCGGATCGGTCACGTCCAGCCGGACGAACTCGGCGCTGCCGCCGCTCTTACGGATCGCCTCGGCCACCGCGTTGCCGTTCTCCACCGCGATGTCGCCCAGCACCGCGTGCGCGCCCGCCGCTGCGAGCGTTTCAGCCGTCGCCCGGCCAATACCTGACGCTGCGCCCGTAATGACTGCCGTCTTGCCGTCCAGTCGCATCGCATGTCCCCTCTGAGATAGTCACTGAATGATCGTTCATTCAGTTTGCTCCGTCAAGCGGAGCGGGTCAGCGACGATGGTTATCTAGGCCTGTCCACGGCTCCGCAGCAGCGCGCCAAACGGGCGGTCTACCTCGTCGATATGCCTGAAAAGCCAATCCTGCAGGAAATGTGAGCTCTCACTGACGCTTACGGTATCGAGCTTCACGGTGAAGCGCATCAAAGCCTCGAGCAGGCGCTGATGCTCGCCGCGGTGGCGCTCCGCGCTCGCCCCGACCTCGTCCATCATCCGTTCCTCGGTGGCGAAATGATGCTCAGTGTAGCGCACCAGTTCCCGCAACGACTCGACCAGCGGGTCGAGCTCTTCGCCCGCGCTCAGCGCGTCCTGCAGGCGATTGGTCAGCTCGAGCAGATGCCGGTGCTGACCGTCGATAACTTCGATGCCCACTTCATAGCGGGGGCTCCACTGCACGCGCCCGGCCGCCCGCGCGCCTGACCGCGGCGGCGCGGCGTGCCGCGCTCCATGTCCTGTGATATCGAACAACGCGACCACGATCGCCGGCCCATCGGGCAGCGTCGCATGCGTGACGGACAGCTCGACATCGAAGCGGCTGCGGTCCCTGCGCAGTGCCCGCAGCCCAAGCGTGGATTCGCCAGGCGAGGCAAGCGCCTGCACGGCCAAATCGCGGTCGCGCTCGTCGATCAGCGCTGCGAATGGCATCGGCGTCGCGTCTTGTGCCAGACCGAACACGCGCACTAGTGCCGGGCTCGCGTGCAGCAACATCCCGTCGCGTATTACGCCGACCGCCAGCAGCTTGGCAGCGACCAGTGCCTCCACGCAAGCGCTCTGCACCGCAGCATGCGCAGACGCGGCTGAGGGCGACTGAGGTTTGCTCACGACCGACTCCTAGGTGCCGGCGCGAAACAACATCTTGAGATCTTCCCCGATCTGCTCGCCTTTCATCGGCCCTCCGAGTCCGCCCACGCGACGCGTCCAAACGCGGGTTTCGGAGCCCTCGGCAAGCAGCGTGCCATCGTCGCGCATCACCCGATGCGAAAGCACGAACGACTTGCCGCCCCAGCGCAGCACGTGTGACAGCACCTCGCAGCGATCGCCGTGTACCGGCGACGCCCGGAACTCGCAGTTCGCCGCGACCAGCGGCATGGCGAGGTATTCGGCGCGCATGCGCTTCACGTCGTAGCCGACGTGAGCAAAGAAGCTCCAAGTCGCGGCATCGAACCAGCGGAAATAGGTGGGATAGAAGATGATGCCGGCCGGGTCACAGTCGCCCCAGTGGACCTCGCAGGCGAATCTGCCCACGATCGACTTGAATTCGGCCTCCGTCGTCGTCACGGGATCAGCATTGCTCCCACGGGAGGCCTTCGAAACGCCAGCCGGCGGTCGAATTGCGCCGATGCTGGTCGTTCAGCTCTCCCTCGAAACCGTGCAGCACGTTGTAGATCTTCTTGAATCCCGCGCGCTCGAGGGCCTCGCCCGCTTCCTTCGAACGGTTGCCGCTGCGGCAGATGAGCAGGATCGGGCGCATGGTGTGGTTGGTACCGGCAAGCTTCTTCACCTGGCCGACGAAATGCGGATTGACCTCCCAGTCGGGACCGTCGTTCCAGGCGACGTGCAGCGCGCCGACCGGATGGCCGACGAACAGATATTCCATTTCGCTGCGACAATCGATGAACAACGCATCGGAATTCCGATGCAGGAACTCGTGGGCTTGCTTGGGATCGAGGTGCTGCATGTTTTGCACTTGTTTTCGCGCACGCCGATTATACCCCTGCATGCGCAAGTGGTTGACAGATCAGGAGTTCGGAAGGCAAACTACGCTACTGCGCCGATTTGATGTTCAGCTTGCGGGCGCCGAATCGCCGGATGGCGACGACAAAGAAATGCCGCTAAAGAGACGCGTGCCGCCCTGACACCGAAGGCCCGTTTCCTGCGAAAGCTGAACGGGCTTTTTGTTTTTTCGGACCAGACGATGAACCAGCCCTCCCGCACGACAAAACTCGAATCCCGTCTCGCCGAACGCATTCTCCTGCTCGACGGCGCCATGGGCACGATGATCCAGCGCGAAAAGCTGTCCGAGGCACAATACCGCGGCGCGCGCTTCAGCGACTGGCCGCGCGAGGTCCGTGGCAATAACGATCTGCTGAGCCTGACACAGCCTGATCTGATTCGCCGCATCCATTGCGACTACCTCGCGGCGGGTGCCGACATCATCGAGACGAATACCTTCAATTCCACGTCCGTGTCGATGGCCGACTACGGGATGGAGTCGCTGGTACGCGAGCTCAATCTCGCCGCCGCAACCCTCGCGCGCAGTGCGGCCGATGAATGGGAAGCGAAGGACCCTCTGCGTCCGCGTTTCGTCGCCGGCGTGCTGGGACCGACTAGCAAGACCGCCTCGCTTTCGCCCGACGTCAACGATCCGGGCTTTCGCAACGTTACCTTCGACCAGCTTGTAGCGGCCTACGCCGAGGCCCTCGAGGGCCTGATGGACGGTGGCGCCGACCTGATCCTGGTCGAGACCGTCTTCGATACGCTGAACGCAAAGGCGGCCCTGTTCGCAATCGAATCCTGCTTCGAACAGCGCGCGAAGCGCCTGCCGGTGATCGTTTCCGGCACGATCACGGACGCCTCGGGGCGGACGCTTTCGGGCCAGACCGCCGAGGCGTTCTACAACTCGGTGTCCCACCTGCAACCGCTCGCGGTCGGGCTTAACTGCGCGCTCGGCGCCAAGGAGCTGCGCCCCTATGTGGAGGAACTGTCCGGCGTCGCCGAAACGTACATTTCCTGCCACCCCAACGCGGGGCTCCCGAACGCCTTCGGCGAGTACGACGACACCCCCGAATCGATGGCGCGCCAGATGGGCGAATGGGCACGAAGCGGCTGGCTGAACATCGCCGGCGGGTGCTGCGGAACCACGCCCGAGCACATCAAGGCGATCGCGGAGGCGTTACGCGACGTGCCGCCCCGGGTCGTCCCGGCCTTGCCGAAGAAGCTGCGTCTGGCCGGCCTCGAGCCGCTGAACGTCGGCGACGACTCGCTGTTCGTGAACGTCGGCGAGCGCACGAACGTCACCGGCTCGAAGGCCTTCGCCCGCCTGATTCTGGCCGGAGACTACGCCTCGGCATTGTCGGTCGCGCGCCAGCAGGTCGAAAACGGCGCCCAGATGATAGACGTCAACATGGACGAGGCGATGCTAGATTCCGAGAAGGCGATGACGACCTTTCTCAGTCTGATCGCCTCCGAGCCAGACATCGCGCGCGTGCCCGTCATGATCGACTCATCGAAGTGGAGCGTGATCGAAGCCGGACTGAAGTGCGTTCAGGGCAAGGGCGTCGTCAACTCGATTAGTCTGAAAGAAGGCGAAGCGGAGTTTCTACGTCAGGCGCGCCTGGTGCGCAAGTACGGTGCTGCCGCGATCGTGATGGCATTCGACGAAAAGGGCCAGGCCGATACGCTGGAGCGGCGCCAGGCCATCTGCCAGCGCTGCTACGACCTACTAACACGCGAAGGCAATTTCCCGCCCGAAGACATCATTTTCGATCCGAATATCTTCGCCATCGCGACAGGACTGGAAGAGCATTCCGGCTACGGAGTCGACTACCTTGCGGCGGTCGAGTGGATCCGCAAGAACCTGCCTTTTGCGAAGGTCTCCGGCGGCGTTTCGAACCTGTCGTTCTCTTTCCGCGGCAACGACGCGGTGCGTGAAGCGATGCACACCGCATTCCTCTACCACGCCGTGCGCGCGGGGATGTCGATGGGCATCGTCAATGCCGGGCAGCTCGGGGTCTACGCAGACATTGAACCGCAGCTCCTCGAGCACGTCGAAGACGTCATCTTCAATCGCCGCGAGGACGCAACCGAGCGCATGATCGAATTCGCCAACTCGGTGAAATCGGGCGCGAAGGTAAACGTCAAGGATGAGGTCTGGCGCAGCGGAAGCGTCGAGCAGCGGCTGACGCACGCACTGGTCAGCGGCATCGCAACCTACGTGGTCGAGGATACCGAAGAGGCACGTCAGAAGTTCGCCCGCCCGATCGAAGTGATCGAAGGGCCGCTGATGGACGGCATGAACGTAGTCGGCGATCTCTTCGGCGCCGGGAAGATGTTCCTGCCGCAGGTGGTGAAATCGGCGCGCGTCATGAAGCTGGCCGTAGCACACCTGATTCCGTTCATAGAGGCAGAAAAGGAAAAAAGCGGCGAGGCGGGGCGCGCGAAAGGAAAGATCGTGATCGCGACCGTCAAAGGCGACGTGCACGACATTGGCAAGAATATCGTTGCCGTAGTGCTCCAGTGCAATAACTATGACGTAGTCAACCTCGGCGTAATGGTCCCCGCACAGACGATTCTCGAGACCGCGCGGCGCGAAAAAGCCGACGCGATCGGCCTTTCCGGCCTGATCACGCCGTCGCTCGAGGAAATGGCGCATGTCGCGCGCGAAATGCAGCGCGAGGGTTTCAAGGTGCCGCTGTTGATTGGCGGCGCCACCACCTCGCGCGCGCATACCGCGGTAAAGATCGCGCCGAACTATCCGGGGCCAGTGGTGTACGTTCCAGACGCTTCGCGCAGCGTCACCGTCGTCAGCAGCCTGCTATCGGCCGAACAGCGCGAAAGCTTCGTCGCCGACGTGCGAACCGACTACGAGCGCATCCGTGTCCGACATCGGGAGAAGAAGGGGCCGGGTCCGCTGCATTCGATCGCCGAGGCGCGGCGCCTTGGGCTTAAGACGGAGTGGAAAACCTACCGTCCACCGGTACCGCGCAAGCTCGGAGTGACCGTGCTGCGCGACTACCCGCTCGAAGAACTGGTGCCGTACATCGACTGGACGCCGTTCTTCCAGACCTGGGAGCTGTCTGGCCCGTACCCGAAGATCCTCAAGGATCCAGTGGTCGGCGAGGCGGCACGCAAGCTGTTCGCGGATGCGCAGCAGGAACTCAAGCGGCTGGTGGTCGAGAAATGGATCACGGCCAATGCGGTGTTCGGTCTGTTCCCCGCGGCGCAGGTAAACGGAGACGACATCGAGGTCTACAGTGACGAACAGCGCCACGAGATACTGATGACCTGGCATAACCTGCGACAGCAAAACCATAAGCCAGCAGGACGGCCGAACCTTTGCCTGGCCGATTTCGTGGCGCCGAAGGCTTCTGGGGTACCGGATTACATCGGCGCGTTCGCGGTCACTGCGGGGGGCGGTATCGAGACCAAGATTGCCGAACTGGAGGCGCACCACGACGACTATGCCGCGATCATGCTCAAATCGCTCGCGGACCGCCTTGCCGAAGCGCTTGCCGAGCGCCTGCACGAACGCGTGCGGCGCGAATTCTGGGGTTATGCCACCGACGAAGAGCTCGATAGCGCGGAGCTCGTGGCGGAACAATACCGGGGCATACGGCCGGCGCCTGGCTATCCGGCGTGCCCCGACCATACGGAAAAGCGCACGCTGTTCGATCTGCTCGACGCCGAACGCGGGGCCGATATTCAGCTCACTGAGTCCTACGCGATGCTCCCGGCGTCTTCGGTATCTGGCTTTTACCTCTCGCACGCCGAATCGAGCTACTTCGCGGTGGGCAAAATCGGCCGCGACCAGCTCGAAGATTATGCAAAGCGCAAAGGAATGAGTATTGCAGAGGCCGAGCGCTGGCTCGCACCTTATCTCGCCTACGAGCCCGAAACGCCGGCGGCAGCGGGAGCAGCTGCCTAGTTATAATCGAAGCCGTGATCAATAACTACTTTGAGGAGCAAGGGCATGGGCAAGGGTGACAAGCGCACGCGGCGCGGCAAGATCTACAAGGGCAGCTACGGCAAGAAGCGCCCGCAGCGCGCAAAGAAGAAGGGCGGCTAGATCCTTACGATGCCCGCATGAGCCCTGGCGCCAGGTTGTTCGTCACCCTAGGGGCGGCGCTTGCGGCGCTCGCCGTGGTGCTGGGCGCCTTCGGGGCGCACGCGTTGAAGACCCGGCTTCCCGCGGAGCTTCTTGAGGTCTACCACACCGCAGTTCAATATCATTTCTGGCATGCGCTTGGGGTGCTCGCCGTCGGCCTCGCCTTGCAGCAGCTCCCGGACGCCGGGTGGCTGCGCGCCGCCGGGTGGTTGTTGACGGCAGGCATCGTCCTTTTTTGCGGCAGCCTTTACCTGCTGGCGTTCACGGGCGTGCGTTGGCTTGGTGCCGTAACGCCGCTGGGCGGCCTCGCTTTCATTTTGGGCTGGCTCGCGCTGGCCATCGCGGCGCTACGCGCCTAGTGCTTCCGGCGCGATCGCGCCGTCCCCCGGCAACCTGATCACCCTACCGGGTTCGACGTACCGCGACAGCGGCCACTCGCCAAGCGCACGTTGCAGCGCCTGAAGGTGTTGCTCGTCCGCCAACTCAAGCAGCACGCGTTCCGGTGCCACCTCGCGCAACAGGCGTGCCAGAGTGATCTGCGTCTCGACCCGGCCGCTGCAGCACGGGCAGCCGCGAGGAGTGAGCTCGCGCCAGCCGGGCCGCGCAACGAGCAGCCGCGCAATCAACGTCTTTCTGTCATCCGCTGTCGCGCCCGTCACGACATCGACCGGCGTGCGATTCACTTGCGCCAGAACGCGGGCGTGAACAGCACCAGCACGGTGAGCAACTCCAGGCGCCCCAACAGCATAGCGGCCGAGCACAACCAGGTTTGGAAATCATCCAGCAGGGCAAAGTTGGTCGCAGGGCCGACCTGCCCAAGACCCGGGCCAAGGTTGTTAATGCACGCTACCACGGCGGAGAAGGCGGTGACGAAATCCAGTCCGGTCGCCGCGAGCAGCATCGTCATCACGCTTATGGTGCCGCCATAGACCAGCATGAATGCAAGCACGGCGAAGATGATGTTGTTTTCGATCGGGTGTCCGCCGAGCTTGACCGGAATGTATGCGCGTGGATGGACAATGCGTGCCAGCTCCCTGAACGCCTGCTTGAACATCAGCATCGCCCGGACCATCTTGATGCCGCCGCCAGTCGATCCGGAGCAGCTCACGAACGAAACCAGGAACAGCATCCATAGCGGTGCGAACAGCGGCCATACCCCGAAGTTGGTGTTCGCATAGCCTGTCGAGGTTGCGACCGAAACCAGGTTGAAGGCGGTATACCGCAGCGCGACCCAGAAATCTCGGTATACGCCCTTGGCCAGCAAGAACAGTGTAATGCCGACGACACTCACAGCGATGATCCCCAGGAACACGCGAACTTCGGGGTCGTCGCGGTAGGATTTGAGACTGCGTTTGCGCAGGACCTGGAAATGCGTGGCGAAATTTATCCCAGCGATCAGCATGAATACGATCGTCACGCCCTCGATCGCCGGCGAGTTCCAGTGCGCAAAGCTTGCATCGTAGGGCGAGAAGCCACCGGTGCTCATAGTCGTGAAAGCGTGCATGACCGCGTCCAGCCAGGTCATTCCCGCCCAATGCATCGCCAGCACGCACGCCAACGTAAACAGCGCGTAGACGCCCCACAGTCCCTTTGCGGTCTCGGTGATGCGCGGCGTGAGCTTGGTGTCCTTCATCGGCCCGGGCGTCTCGGCCTTCAGGATCTGGCGTCCGCCGACGCCGAGCAGCGGCAGGATCGCGACCACGAGAACCAGAATCCCCATGCCGCCCAACCATTGCAACTCGCAGCGCCAGAAGTTGATCGATGGGGGCAGGCGATCGAGTCCGCTGAGCACCGTTGCGCCGGTAGTCGTGAGGCCCGACATCGCCTCGAAGTACGCCTCGGTAAAGGTCAGCTTGGGGAGATACGACATCAACGGCAGGGCACCGAAGGCAGGTAGCGCCGTCCACGCGAGCGTTACAAGTAGGAAGCCATCGCGCGCCTGTAGCTCACGCTGACGGCCGCGTGTCGCGACCCACGCCAGCCCCCCGGCCAGCGCGGTGGCCAGAATCGCCGTGTCGTAGGCCTGCTCCGCTCCGTCGGCGAGATGCAGCGATAACCCGAGTGGCACAAGCATGGTGGCAGCGAAGATGATCACCACCACCGACAACAGGTTCAGAACGGCATTGAGCCTTTCCATCGCGCGCGTCCGGCGTTAGAGAAAGCGAACGCCGACCTGGAACAACTTCTCCACCCGCGGCAACGTCTTCTTGTCTGCGACGAAAACGATCACGTGATCCTCGGCCTGGATCACCGAGTCGTGGTGCGCCATGACGACCTCGTCGCCCCGCACCAGCGCGCCGATCGTCGTTCCGGCGGGAAGGTCGATTTCGTCGATCCGGCGGCCGGTTACGCGGCAGGATTCACGGTCGCCGTGCACCACCGCTTCGAGCGCCTCTGCAGCGCCGCGACGCAAACTGTGAACCGATACGATGTCGCCGCGGCGCACGTGCGCCAGCAGCTTTCCAATGGTCGCCTGCGCCGGCGATATCGCGATATCGATCTCGCCGCTTTGCAGCAAGTCGACATATGAGCGACGGTTGATCAGCGCGACCACGCGCCGTGCGCCCATGCGCTTGGCCAGCAGCGCGCTCATGATGTTGTGTTCGTCATCGTTGGTGACGGCCACAAAAAGGTCCATCTCGGCAATGTTTTCCTGCTCGAGCAGCTCTTCGTCGGTGGCGTCGCCGTTGAGCACGAGCGCCCGGTTGACCTTCGCGGCCAGCATTTCGCAGCGGCGTTTGTTGTGCTCGACGACGCGAACCGAGTAGTCATTCTCGAGCGCGCGCGCGAGGCGCAGGCCGATATTGCCACCGCCCGCCAGCATTACTCGCTTGACCGGACGGTCCATGCGGCGCAGCTCGCGCATGACCCGGCGGATATGCTTCTCCGGGGCGAGGCAGAAAATCTCGTCGCCGACCTCGATCACCGTATCGCCATCGGGCACGATGGCTCGATCCCTGCGAAAGATGGCGACAACCCGGACGTCGACGCCGGGAATATGGCGCCGCAAGTCCTTCAGCTGACGGCCCACCAGCGGCCCGCCCCGATAGGACCGAACCGCAACCAGGCTCACGCGGCCGTCCGCGAAATCTAGCACTTGCAGAGCCTCCGGAAACTCTACCAGCTTGACGATATAGTCGGTCAGAACTTGCTCGGGACATATCGACAAGTCGACGTCGAAGCCCTCCGGACCAAGCACCTTCTCGTCGTTCAGAAAATCGGTTGCGCGGATCCGCGCAACGCGTCGCGGAACGTTGAACATTCGCGCGGCCACCTTGCAGGCGACGAGGTTCGTTTCATCCGATTGCGTAACCGCGATCAGCAGGTCGGCGTCTGCCGCACCGGCCTCGGCAAGCACCGAGGGATGCGAGGCGCTGCCGACCAGCGTCCGCAGATCGAACCGATCCTGCAGCGCATTCAGTCGGGTCGGGTCGACGTCGACGATCGTGATGTCGTTTTGTTCCGAGACGAGACTCTCAGCAACCGATGCCCCGACCTGTCCGGCGCCGAGTATGATGATTTTCAAGGCTGCGCTTTCCCCTGCGAAAGGCGCGCCATTGTAGTCCTTTTGCGCAGCGGCATCAGGCTCAGGATCCGTTTTCCTCGCGCCGGCCGACAGGCAGGCCGAGCGCCTTCAGTTTGCGGTAAAGGTGCGTACGTTCGAGCCCTGAGCGCTCGGCAACACGCGACATGCTGCCTTGCTCGCGCGCCAAAAGTCGCTCGAAATACACGCGCTCGAACGCCTCCCGCGCCTCGCGGTAAGGTCGATCAAGACCCAATTCAGGCGTACCCGGCGCTTCCGTCCGGGTCGTCAGCACTCGTTCTACGTCGGCGAGTCCGATTTCCTCTTCGAAAACGGTATGAGCGAGATCCGTGACCACACTTTCGAGCTCGGCCAGATTGCCCGGCCACGGGTGATGGCGTAGGGCATTGAGCGCTGCGACCGAAAGTCTCCGCGGCGGACAGGCCCGCGCCTCGACGAGTTGCGCAAGCATCAGGGCGGCGAGATCCGGCACCTCCTCGGCGAACTCGCGCAGCGGCGGCAGCCTAAGTGTAACCCGGGCAAGCCGCGCTGCCAGCTCGACGTCGAATTCGTGCTTATCGCCTAAGGTCTTAGTGTCCGCCGATGAGAAAGAAACGACGCGCACCTTGTGCTTGTCCGCGCGTGCGAGGAGGAAGTCGAGGCTCTTCTGTTCGCTACGGCCGAGGCGCACCAAGTCCCTGATGAACAGAATTCCACCCGTCGCGCGCGCCAGCAGCTCGGTAGTGGGCTCGGCCAACAGCGGATCACCGGAGAAGAACGGCACCCCCGGCGCCGCTAGCAGACGGGCGAACAGTTCCGCGCGCATTCCGCGCTCGCCGCGCAACATCAGCGGTACAGCCGTTTGCGCGACTTGCATCAGACGCTTCTTGGTGTCGGCTAGGACCGCGGAGCGCCCGAGAGCGGCAAGAGAGATTTCCCGCGGTGCCACAACTTCCTGATTGCGCAATGCGCGCTTAACGGTCGCCACAAGCCTCTGCAACGCGATCGGCTTCTCGAGGAAATCCAGCGCACCGATGCGCGTCGCCTCCACCGCGGTTTCGATCGTGCCATGGCCCGACATCATGACGACCGGCATCGTAAGCTGACCCGTTGCCGCCCACTCCTTTAGCAGGGTGATGCCGTCCGTGTCCGGCATCCAGATATCGAGCAGCACCAGATCGGGTCGTTGCCGCTCGCGCAGAAGGCGAGCCGTCCCCGCGCTCTCAGCGAGCAGCACTTGATGGCCCTCGTCCGCGAGAATCTCAGAAAGAAGCTCTCGAATTCCGACTTCGTCGTCTACGATCAGTATCTGCGCCATTGGATTTTGATATTTTCGTTGCGCACCGATTTCAGGCCGCCTTACTCGCGGCCCCCTGCTCGCCCATGGCCGGCAGCAATACGCTTACGCACGCACCCCGCTCCGCTCGATTTTCGATCGCGATGCTGCCGTGATGCTCGTCCACAATCTTCTTGACGACGGCCAGCCCAAGCCCCGTTCCCCGCGGCTTGGTGGTGACATATGGCTCGAAGATCCGCGTCATCATCTCCTCCGGAAAGCCAGGTCCATTGTCGCTGACCGCGATCCGCACGCGATCACCCAGCATCTCGGTGCGCACCTCAATCACCGGTCTTGTCGTCCTCTTGTCGCTCTCGAGCGCGTCCTGCGCGTTCTGAATCAGGTTATGCAGAACCTGGCGGATTTGCGTCGAATCGGCACGCACCGGCCGCAGTGCCGCCGATAGCCGACTAATGATCGGCACGTTCGAGTTCTCGTAAAGCGCAAGCACCTCCCTGACAAGCACGTTCAGATCAAGCCCGGCGAGCGACGGCGCGGGAAGTTTCGCGTAATCACGGAATGCGTCCACCATCGCCTTGAGCGCAGCCACCTGCTTGACGATGGTCTGAGTCGCCCGCCTCAGCGTCGCGGCATCCTCCGAGGCGAGGTGCCCGCCAAGCTTCAGCTCCAACCGCTCGGCCGAGAGCTGGATGGGAGTAAGAGGATTCTTGATCTCGTGCGCAAGGCGCCGGCCGACCTCCGCCCATGCCGTCGCGCGCTGCGCCTGGATCAGTTGCGTAATGTCGTCGAACACCAGAACAAAGCCGCCTTCGGTCGCGGTGCGCAACGCCGTGCCACGCACGAGCAGCGTCTTGCCGGTGCCTTTGAGGGCCAACTCGAGTTGCCAGGTCCGCTCTCCGTTGACCAGGAAGGCATCGCGCACCGGATCCGCGAATGCGTGAAATCCAGCATGCCACGCGTCGAGCGACTTGCCCGGCATCGAAAGCAGTTCCTCGCCGAGGATGGCAGCAGCGCCGTGGTTGTAGTTCGAGAGACGCAGGTCTCGGTCGAACACCAACACCCCGGCGGACAGGTTGGCCAGGATATTTTCGAGGTGAGCTTTTGCGGTTTCGAGCGCGACGCGGTTGGTCTCGACCACATGACGCGCTTCGTCGAGCTGCCGCGTCATCGAATTGAACGACTCCGTCAGTACGCCGAGCTCGTCCCGGCTCGTGACCGGCGCCCGGCGCGAAAAGTCACCGCGTGCGACTGCTTGCGTCGCCTGTGCGAGATTGGCGAGGGGTGAGGACAAACGGTTAGAGAGGATCACCGCCAAGGCTATTGCAAAAAAGAGCCCCATCAGCAATGCGAGCGTGAGCGTTACGATGTAGATCCGTTTCAGTCCCTGCCGAGAAAGGGCAAGCTCACGATAGTCGCGATACGCCGCCTCGACTGCCTCGGCGCTGCGCGTGAACGACTCGGGAAGAATCTGGCGCAACTGCAAGTATCGCGCCTCGTCGGTAAGCGCCAGCGTGTTGATTGGCACCACCACGCGCAGGGCGAGCGGTTTGCCCGGTTGGGAGTCAATCGCGGTATAGCCGCGGTTGACGCGCGCCTGGCGCAGCGCCTGTGCGCTCGGAACCTCCGGGTAAAGCTTGGTCACATCTTCGCTCGCGGTTGCCACGACCCGCCCGTTGCCGGAGATGATCACCGCTTCCTGCACGCCCGCCTGTTCGCGCAGGCGGTTTAGAAGTACGACTTGGTCGGCCTGCTGGCGGTCGGCAAGCTCCAGGGCCATGGCATGCCCCTTGACGTTCATCTCGGCAAGCATCTGATCGATCGCCCCTTGGGCGAGCGTAATCCCACCTTCGAGGGCGGCATCCACTTTTACGTCGAACCAGGATTCGATGCTCTTGCTCAGGAACTGGACCGATACCGTGTACACGAGAAGCCCGGGTGCGACGGCCATCATGGCAAAAAGAACCAGAAACCGAAGAGTCAGGCGCGAGCCGAAGACACGCCGGCGGTACTTGCGGGCAAGCGCGACGAGTTGATAGGTCACCAGCGCCGCCAGCAGGGCCGCGAGTCCGGCATTGAGCGCCAGCAGCATCGGGTAGTGCTGCTCGAAAAGCGAGGTGTTTGCGCTGGCGGTGGCCAGCAAGAACAGCAGCACCCCCGCCAGCGCAGCACCGATAATCAACAGCGCCCTCATCGCGCCGGTGATCCCTTCGGTTGACGGCTTTCTACCGGCGCGGGCGGCTGCTGTGGCGGACGAAAACTAAAGCGCTTCCACTGCGACTCGAGATTCCATTCGCGATTCGTGAGCGCGCTGAGCTGAAACGGCTTAGGTAGCAGCGTGGTGTCCAACCGCATTCGCACCGCTGCCTCGTAGGTCGCATCGGCGAGCGTGACCGTACGGTCCACCACCAGCCAGTTGCGCAGCCGTCTTAGCACATCCAGCGCCTCCTCAAGCGTGCCGAAACTCTGTTGGAGCAATCCGGTTGAAAGGCGGTATTGCCGCGAAAGCGCGTGGTACGACAACCTGACCTGCATCCGCTTGGCAACGGTCTGCTGATCAAACCAGTACCAGCGCGGACGCGATAGCTCGAACTCGAGCTCAAAATAGAGGGGGACACCGTTTTCCACCGCCTCCGTGAGCCTGGGCGTAATCTGAAAACTGAACTCAGCATTGAGCACCAGCCCCTCATCTGTCGCACGCAGGTTCGCGTCTCGCACGATGATCTCGTCGGCATAGGCAGACGTGCCCACAGCAAGCGCGAGCACCAGCAGGAAGAGTCTCGTGAAGAGGGCGATGCCTCGCATCGCGGGTTCAGTTCGGTTTGGCTAGCAAAGCAAAATAGAATCCATCGTGTTCGGGCTCAGGCAGCAGCGTGGATGCTGCGCCGTGCGGCAACGGCAGGCGCAATATCTGCGGCGTGCGTGCTGCGAAACTGTCGACGACGTCGTCGTTTTCCTCTCTAAATACCGAGCAGGTGACATACAGCAATTTACCACCCGGGGCGAGCAGTCGCCAAAGAGCGTCCAGAATCGCTGACTGACGCGCCGCAAACGTCTCCAGGTCACTCGCTCGACGCAACCACTTGATGTCTGGGTGGCGCCGCACGACACCGGACGCCGAGCAGGGGACATCTGCAAGGATCCGGTCGAACGGCATAGAGTCCCACCAGGATTCGGGCCGCGTGCAGTCTGCTGCCAGCAACCGAGCCGTTAGGCCCAGCCTGGCCAGATTACGCTCGACAAGCTTACAGCGCGTTGCGTCCGCGTCGAGCGCGGTGAGCTGGATATCCTCGAGCTCCAGCATGTGCGCTGTCTTCCCTCCTGGTGCAGCACAGGCGTCAAGCACGCGCTGCCCAGCCGCGAGCTTGAGGTAGTTGGCCGCCCGCTGAGCGCCGGCATCCTGCACCGATACATCTCCCTGCGAGAATCCCGGCAAGCGTGAAACAGGGACAGGTGTGTCCAGCAAGAGTGCCCGGCCGTCTAGAAGTCTGGCTGCGATTTTCTCGGTTTGCAGTCGCTGCTGGTATTCCAAAATCGAAATCCTGCGTTCGTTCACGCGCAGACACATGGGGGGATGGGTGTTTCCCGCCTGCAGCACGTGCTGCCAAGCTTCGGGATGACTTCGCTGTACAGCTTCGATCCACCACCTTGGATGCTGCCAGCGCGCCTCGAGATCTTCGGAGATATCGCGCTCGATGGCGGCACGATTGCGCAACAAGTTGCGCAACACCCCGTTCACGAAACCCTTGGCCGGATGCTGGCCGGCCAAGACACACGCGCGTACTGCCTGGTCGACAATCGTGTGCGCGGCGTACCGACCTGAATCCAGCGCGTAGAACGCGCACCACAACAACGCCTCGACGATTGGGTCCGTACCATCCCGCTTACTGAGCGTCCGCGAAAGTGCTTGTACGCGGCCGTAACGGCGCAGCGTTCCGTGAGTCAGATCGAGCAGGGAGGCCCGCGGTGCGTGTCCCTCTTCCACCGCGCGCTCCAGCTCCGTCGATAGGCTTCGCCCGCCGGCAACGCCGGCAATGATCCGCGCCGCCTCAGCCATGGAGATAGCAAGGTGGGGTGCGACAGTTGCGTCCGCAGCGGCCTTGCGCGAAGCCACGGCCTACCCCGGTTTGGAGGGTTGGCCGAATCGGGCGCCAGGCATCACAGGATGCCCGCGCAGGAATTCGGCGGCCGACAGACGCTTCCCGCCGGAGCGCTGAAGCTGCGTGACGGCAAGCGCCCCGACTCCGCACGCGACCAGAATTCCGTGCGGGCCGACCGCGAGCGTTGCGCCAGGGGCGCCCGCACCCTGTTCAACGCGCGCCTGCCAGATCTTAACGGTCGCCCCGGCGAGCGTGCTGGTGGCGCCAGGTACGGGCCTGAATGCGCGCACGGCGCGCGCGAGTTCTAACGCCGGCCGTGACCAATCCAGAATGGACTCGGCTTTATCGATCTTGCGGGCATAGGTCACGCCTTTGGCAGGCTGCGGTGTGTAGCTCGCTCGCCCGGTTTCCACGGCAGACAGTGCCGAAACGATCATTTCCGCGCCGAGGCCGGCAAGACGGTCATGAAGCGTTCCCGCATCGTCATCTTCCGTGACCTGTATCGCGCTTTGCGCGAGCATCGGCCCGCTGTCGAGACCGGCATCCATCTTCATGATCGTGATCCCGCTCTCCCTATCACCGGCAAGAATCGCGCGTTGGATCGGTGCTGCACCCCTCCAGCGAGGAAGCAGCGAAGCGTGAACATTCAGAGCACCCAATGGAGCGCAATCCAGGACCGCCTGGGGTAAGAGAAGACCGTATGCCGCGACCACCAGGACCTGAGGCTGCGCGGCGACGATCTGGGCGAGACTTTCGGGATCTTTTAAAGTCGCCGGTTGGAACACCGCGAGTTCACGCTCTTGCGCCAAGCGCTTTACAGCGCTTTCTGCCGGGCGCATGCCACGCCCTGAGGGGCGGTCCGGTTGGGTCAGAACAAGCGCCACCTGATGCCCGGCATCTAGAATCCCGGCGAGCGAGCGTTGGGCAAAATCAGGGGTGCCTGCGAAGACCAGACGCATTGGAAATCCTCACAGACACCGCGTCGTGCGCGGCAGCGTCGAAGGCCGCGCCGCGCGGGGCTCATCCGCTCCGCTAGGCGCTTTTCCTGAGCTGCTTGGCCAGTCTGGTGCGAATGCGTTGCTGCTTGAGTTGCGAAAGGTACTCCACGAAGACCTTGCCCTGAAGGTGATCCATCTCGTGCTGGATACACACCGCGAGCAGCCCCTGCGCCTCAAGGGTTAACGCATGGCCATTCTGGTCGTAGGCACGCACCTTGACGCGCTCCGCACGTTCGACCAGTTCGTAGATACCCGGGACTGAAAGGCAGCCTTCCTCGATGTCGGAAACGCCGTTGGCCTCAAGAATCGCCGGATTGACGAGCACGATCAGCGAGTCACGCCGCTCCGAAGCGTCAATGACAATGACCTGCTTGTGCACGTCCACCTGGGTGGCCGCAAGGCCGATTCCAGGAGCCGCGTACATTGTCTCGGCCATGTCGCTTACCAGCTTTTTCAGGCCGTCGTCGAAAACAGTCACCGGTGCGGCGGCCTTGTGGAGGCGGGCGTCCGGGTAACGCAGGATGTTCAAGAGAGCCATTGAAATCAGGAAATCACTTGCTGTGTGAATTAATTACATGCACAATTTCAGGCAGTATGTAAGCTAATTGGGCTTTTATGCCAAATTTGGGTGAACAATCGGCACTTCAAGCCGGCCCGAAGAGCCAAGAAACAATCGGGGGCCCTATGCACGGTCACTTTCGTAAGTCTATCACAATATTGGCTTTTGTCGCTGGCAGCCTGGCAGCGGCCGGGGCTACGGCTCAAGCACCCAAGTCTGCGAGCGCGATCAAACCGGACGCGCCCGATCGCTATGTCGTGGTCCCCGGAGACACGCTCTGGGGCATCGCGAAGCATTTCACCAACTCGCCTTGGCGCTGGCCGGAGTTGTGGAACCTGAACAAAGATCAGATCAAGAATCCTCACCGCATCTATCCCGGCAACGTGATCGTCCTCGACCGCCTGCATGGCCGTCTATCGATCGCCGGCACCGAAATGCTGCATCCCAAGGTGCGCGTAGTCGGCAGCACCGAGGCCCCGATCCCGAGCATTCCGCCGTCGGTCATCGAACCGTTCCTTTCGCAGCCGCTGGTGATCGAGCCTGGGGGGCTGGACAATGCACCGACGGTCATTGCTACGCAGCAGGACAGGGTCATCCTAGAGGCGGGCAACACGGCCTACGTACGCGGAATAAAGAACTCGAAAGAGAAAACCTGGAACGTCTACCGGCCTGGCAGTGCGCTCGTCGACCCGGATACCAATCGAACGCTCGGTTACGAGGCCATCTATCTCGGCACCGCCGAGGTCACCCGAACGGGGGATCCGACGACTGTCCGTCTGTTGAAGGTCAAGCGCGAGGTAGGGGTGGGCGACAAGCTGATTCCGGCCCCACCGCCGCAAGAGATGAACTTTGCGCCGCATTCGCCCAGCGTTTTCATCAAAGGCCGCGTGATGTCGATTTACGGAGGTGTGCAGCGCGTGGGCGAGACCGGCAACTACTCCATCATCACGCTTAACCGCGGCAAGGCGGACGGTATCGATATAGGCACGGTGCTGGCTGTCTACACCCACGGGGAAACCGTGACCGACACCACGAAGCCGAAGGGCTCGCCTGACGCCTTGATCCACCTCCCGGACGAGCCCAACGGGGACGTCTTCGTGTTCCGCGTCTTTGACCGCGTGTCTTATGCGCTGATCATGCGCATCTCGCGACCGGTCAAGCCGCTGGACGTGGTGGAGAACCCCTGACCCCGGGCCGATGCGGCGCCAACGTGCACCGGGGCCGCATATCGCGGCCACGGCACCTCGTCGTCAATCGCCGCCCTTATGACGGCAGACCCGAGGCTGGCGAGCTGGCTGCAGCTAACGCTCACGCCAGGCCTCGGCCCCTCGGCGATACGCCAGTTACTCAAGCTATATGGCCTGCCCGAACAGGTTCTCGCCAGATCTCGTTCCGAACTCTCGCGCGTGGTCCCGCGAGCGGCATTCGAGGCCCTTGATTCGGTCGAGGTCGCCAAGACAGTGGCCCAGGCAGGCGAATGGGCCGCGCAACCCGGGCATGCGGTGGTTACGCTCGCCGACGACGCCTACCCCAAACTGCTGCTCGAGATCGCAGATCCTCCGACGCTGCTCTACGCGCACGGTCGCCTCGACTTGCTGGCTCGGTCGGCGCTTGCCGTGGTCGGCAGTAGGAATGCGACTACTCAAGGCGAGCGCAACGCTGAAAGCTTCGCCCGGGCCTTCAGCGAGGCGGGTCTGACCATCGTGTCCGGGCTGGCGCTCGGCATCGACGCCGCGGCGCATCGCGGAGGCTTGGTCGGGCCGGGATCGACGATAGCCGTGCTCGGGACCGGAATAGACATCACCTATCCAGCGCGCAATGCTGGGCTCGCGGGTAATATCGCGGACCAAGGCTTGCTGTTGTCCGAATTCCCTCTCGGAACGCGGGCGGCTGCGCACAATTTCCCGCGCCGCAATCGTCTGATCTGCGGCTTGGCGCAGGGGTGTCTAGTGATTGAAGCGGCGCTTGCCTCGGGCTCACTCATCACTGCCCGGGCTGCAGCCGAACAGGGTCGCGAAGTGTTCGCGGTTCCCGGGTCGATCCACTCGCCTCTTTCCAAGGGCTGCCACGCCTTGATCAAGGCGGGTGCCAAACTGGTTGAGTCCGCGGACGACGTGCTGACCGAACTCTCAGGCTTCCGGCGTATCGAGCATGTAGTGCCCGTTCCATTGCCTACGCCCGGTAGCGAGCCCCTGCTCGTGCACATGGGGTTCGACCCGATCGACGTTGATTCGTTGTGCGCTCGTGCAGGATTGTCCGCAGAGCAGGTATCCTCGCAGCTACTGCGGCTCGAACTCGCCGGACTCGTAGCGGTGCTGCCAGGCGGGTTATATCAACGCTTAAACTGAGGAGAACAAGAAAATGTACGAAATCCTCGCATACCTGTTTGAGCACTGCCAGCAAACCGAGCTCGCGCAAGACAGCGAACTAGTGGCAAAGAAACTCTCCGCCGCCGGATTCGAGGACACCGATATTAGCGAGGCGTTGTCGTGGCTAGCCGGCGTTCTACGGGTTCCTCACCGCAACTTTGCTCCGATTCCGGATTCGAACAACACTTTTCGCGCCTACGCGCCGAAAGAGCTTGCCAAGCTCGATGCCGAGTGCCGCGGATTCCTGCTGACGCTCGAGCAATCGGGGATTCTGGCTCCGCAAATGCGCGAGCACGTGATCGAGCGCGCCCTCGCTGCCACCGGATCCGCCCTGTCACTCGAGCAGCTCAAGCTGATCGTGCTGATGGTGCTGTGGAATCGGCAAACCCCCACGAGCCGCCTGCTGGCGGAGGATTTGTTCACGGTTCAGCAGGAGCGACTGCCAAGCTGAGCCTCGCGCGCGTGCGCGCGAGAGAGTCCCTATGCTACAGGCCCCCGTTCCCGCCCGGGTTGCCGCTTGAGCGCGTTTACACTTATCATCTGCCGCCTTTCGACGCCCGCGCCGCCCTGCGCGGCACTCCATGAGCAAAACTCTGATCATCGCCGAGAAACCATCCGTCGCCGCCGACATCGCGCGCGCGTTGGGCGGATTTGCGCGAAAGAGTGATCATTTCGAGAGCGACGACTACGTGCTGTCCTCCGCGGTCGGGCACCTGCTGACCCTGTCCCTGCCGGACGAATACGACGTCAAAAAGGGCAAGTGGTCGTTCGCGAAGCTTCCGGTGATCCCCCCGCACTTCGAGCTGGCGCCGATCGAGCGGAGCCAGGACCGGCTCAACCTGCTTCTAAGGCTGATGAAGCGGAAAGACGTCGTGAAACTCGTAAACGCATGCGACGCCGGACGCGAGGGAGAGCTCATATTCCGGTACCTCCTGAGCTACGCGCGAATCAAGAAGCCGATCGAGCGCCTGTGGCTACAGTCCATGACGCCGCAGGCCATCCGCGACGGCTTCAACAGCCTGCGCCCGGACAAGGAATTACTGCCGCTGGCCGATGCAGCGCGCTGCCGCTCTGAGGCGGACTGGCTCGTCGGAATCAACGGCACGCGTGCCATGACCGCATTCAACTCGAAGGAGGGCGGATTCTACCTGACGACGGTGGGAAGGGTGCAGACTCCGACGCTTACCGTGCTTGTGGAGCGCGAGGAGCGCATCCGTGCGTTCAGTCCGCGCGATTACTGGGAAGTTCACGCGCAATTCGCCGCAGCGGCGGGCGAGTACACCGGGCGCTGGTTCGAACCGGGCTTCACGAAGGCCGATGATTCGGAGCGAAAGGCGGAGCGGCTCTGGAGCGCGGAGGATGCGGAGGCCGTCGTGGCGGTTTGCCGCGACCGGAAAGGCAGCGTCACAGAGGAAAGCAAGCCGTCGACTCAGCTCTCGCCCCTGCTGTTCGATTTGACGAGCCTGCAGCGTGAAGCCAACGGCCGTTTTGGGTTTCCTGCCAGGATGACGCTTTCGCTTGCGCAGGCGCTTTATGAACGGCACAAGGTTCTTACCTATCCACGCACCGACGCGCGCGCCCTTCCTGAGGACTATCTCGGGACCGTCAAGAAGACGATGGAGGTGCTAGGTGCCACGGCAGAGTATGGGGTGTTTGCGAAGAACGTTCTGAAGAAGGGGTGGGTCAAACCCAATCGGCGCATATTCGACAACGCGAAGATTTCCGATCACTTTGCGATCATTCCCACACAGCAGGCGCCGAAGCAGCTCAACGAGGCCGAGCAGAAACTCTACGACCTTGTCGTGCGGCGCTTTCTGGCCGTGTTTTACCCTGCGGCCGAATATCTGCAAACGACGCGGATCACCAAGGTGGGTGAGCATCAATTCAAGACCGAGGGAAGAGTATTGCGCAGTCCCGGTTGGCTGGCCGTATTCGGCAGGGCGGCGCAACCGGAGGGCGACAACCTTCCAGTGGTCGGTGCCGACGAATTGGTGAGCGTCGTAGAGCTAGACGCCCAGGCCAATCAGACCAAGCCGCCGCCGCGGTATACCGAGGCAACGCTGCTTTCGGCGATGGAAGGCGCCGGCAAGCTGGTTGAGGATGATGAGTTGCGCGCCGCAATGGAAGCCAAAGGGCTTGGCACGCCGGCCACGCGTGCGGCCATTATCGAAGGGCTGATCCAAGAAGAATACGTACACCGCAACGGCAGAGAGTTGGTGCCCACACCGAAAGCCTTTTCACTTCTGTTCGCGCTGCGCCATTTCGGCGTCAGCGAGATCACGTCCCCGGAGCTGACCGGTGACTGGGAGTTCAAGCTGAAGCTCATGGAGGCGGGGAAGCTTCGTCGCCAGGAGTTCATGGAGCATATAGAGCAGGTCACTCGCGACCTGGTGGAACGGATCAAGAACGGAGACATTCCGGATACCGCATTCGGCACTGTCGCGGCGCCATGTCCGAAGTGCGGCGGGACGGTGCAGGAAAACTACCGCAAGTTCCAGTGCCAGAAGTGCGATTTCTCGCTTTGGAAGGTGACTTCGGGCCGCGAATGGTCGCCTGAGGAAGTCAGCGAGCTGATCGAAAAGAGATTCATAGGCCCTCTGACGGGCTTTCGCAGCCGCATGGGCAAGCCTTTCTCGGCCGGCGTCAAACTGAACGATGAGTTCCGGATCGAGTTCGACTTCGGTCAGGGATCGGCATCATCCGACAGCGAGGAGGCGCCGGACTTTTCGGGTCAGGAAAGTCTAGGTCCGTGCCCTAAGTGCGGTGCAAGGGTCTTTGAACACGGTGTCGCGTACATATGCGAAAGGGCCGTGGGGCCATCACGCAGCTGCGATTTCAGGTCTGGCAAGCTGATTCTCCAACAGCCCGTTGAGCGTGCGCAGATGGCGAAACTGCTAGCGACAGGCAAGACCGATCTGCTGCCGCGCTTCATTTCCAAGAAAGGGCGCCCGTTCAAAGCCTTTTTGGTCAAGAATCCTGAAGGCCGTGTCGGGTTCGAGTTCGAACCCCGCAAGCCGAAGGCGACCTCGGCGGCGGAAAGCGCTGCCACCGCAGACAAGACGGCCGCCTCCCGCACGCAAAAAGCGGAGAAGGTAACGGCGAAGCCTGCCGCTAAAAAGAAGAATAAGAAAGGCGGCTAGACGTCAAGATTGCGCACTCCAAGCGCATTCGACTCGATGAACGCGCGACGGGGTTCGACTTCGTCACCCATCAGCTTCGTGAATATCTCGTCTGCTGCAATCCCGTCCTCGATCTGGACCTTCAACAGCCTTCGCATCCCTGGATCCATGGTCGTTTCCCAAAGCTGGGACGGGTTCATCTCTCCCAGGCCTTTGTAGCGCTGAAGGCTGACCGACTTCTGGACTTCTGCGAGCAACCAGCGCATGACTTCCTGGAAGTCTTTCACCGGGTGCCTCTTCTCTCCACGCTGCACATATGCGCCCGCGCCGATCAGGCCTCGAAGCAGCTCCGCCGTCTGCTCGATTTGTCCGTAGTCCCCGGAACGCAGGAACTCGGAATCGATGTGGCTGACCCGAATGTTGCCGTGTCGTGTGCGCTCGACCCTGACCTGGTAGCGCTCGGTCTTCGCGTCGAAGTGGGCGCTGATTTGGACACCGTTTCCGGGAATCGCCGCCATCAGCGCCGCAGCTGACTCCTCAGCCGTCTCGCGCCGAGTCAAGTCGACCTGAACGCCTCGCAGCATCGCGGTTAATACACCTCGATCCACCCAACGCGAGACGCGGTCGACCACCGCCTCGGAAAGAAGATATGACTTCGCGAGTTCTTCGAGCGCATCGCCCGCAATGGGCTCGCGCTGGGCCGCCGGATGAAGCGCGGCGTCGACCAGAGCCTGCTTGAGCATGAAGCCGTTCAATTCATGCTCGTCCTTCAAATAGCGCTCTTCCTTTCCAAGCTTGGCCTTATAGAGCGGTGGCTGAGCGATGTAGATGTGGCCGCGCTCGACCAACTCCGGCATTTGCCGGTAGAAGAAGGTAAGCAGGAGGGTACGGATGTGTGATCCGTCGACATCCGCGTCCGTCATGATGATGATGCGGTGGTAGCGAAGCTTCTCGGGATTGTATTCTTCCTTGCCGATACCACAGCCGAGCGCCGTGATGAGCGTGGCGATCTCTGCCGAGGAGAGGAGTTTGTCGAAGCGCGCCTTCTCCACGTTCAGAATCTTTCCTTTGAGCGGCAGGATCGCCTGGAACTTCCTGTCCCGGCCCTGCTTTGCGGAGCCACCTGCCGAGTCCCCCTCCACCAGGTAGAGTTCGCACTGCGCAGGGTCGCGCTCCTGACAGTCGGCGAGCTTTCCCGGCAGCCCCACTCCATCCAGCACCCCCTTCCTGCGCGTCATCTCACGCGCCCGTCGTGCTGCCTCCCTGGCACGTGCCGCATCGACGATCTTGCCCGTAATTAGGCGAGCATCGGCCGGGCGCTCGTCGAGATACTGCCGCAGTTTCTCGGCTACGACCTCTTCAACCGCCGGCCGCACCTCTGAGGAAACCAGCTTTTCCTTCGTCTGCGACGAGAATTTCGGCTCGGGTACCTTGACCGAGAGAACGCACGCCAGTCCCTCGCGCATATCGTCACCGGTTGTCTCGACCCTGGCTTTCTTGGCCAGCTCGTTTTCCTCGATGTACTTGTTCAACACCCGCGTCATTGCCGCGCGTAACCCGGTGAGATGGGTCCCGCCATCCTTCTGGGGAATATTGTTGGTGAAGCACAGTACCGATTCCTGGTACGAGTCGTTCCACTGCATTGCCACATCGATCGTGATTCCGTCCTTCTCACCTCTCGCAGTGAACACGTTCGGATGCAAGACGTTCTTCGCCCGGTTCATGTACTCAACGAACCCCCTCACCCCTCCGGAGAAGGCGAAGTTCTCCTCCTTGCCGGCACGTTGATCGATCAGAACGATCTTGGCGCCATTGTTCAGGAATGAAAGCTCGCGGAGCCTGCGAGCGAGAATATCGTAGTGATAGTCCACATTTCCGAACACCCCCCCTGAAGCAAGGAAGTGCACTTCGGTGCCTCGTTTCTCGGCGCTCCCCGTTACCTTTAGGGGCTCCACCGGCACACCATCGCGAAATTCCATCTGGTAGACGCTGCCGTCACGCCAGACCGTAAGCCGCAGCCACTCTGAAAGCGCATTAACGACCGACACACCGACCCCATGCAAGCCGCCTGATACCTTGTAGGTGTTGCTGTCGAACTTGCCTCCCGCATGCAGTTCCGTCATCACAATTTCGGCAGCGGAACGCCTGAGCTCGTCATCCTCTTTGATCCCGGTCGGAATGCCACGCCCGTTGTCGAGAACGGAAATCGAGTTGTCCGTGTGGATAGTTACGAGAATTTCATCGCAGTAGCCGGCCAACGCCTCGTCGACCGCATTGTCGACGACCTCGAAGACCATGTGATGCAAACCGGTCCCGTCAGAGGTGTCCCCGATATACATACCGGGACGCTTACGAACGGCTTCCAGGCCTTTCAATACCTTAATGCTGTCGGAGCCGTACTCGCTCGCGTCAGGCAGTAGTTTCTCAGCTTCGCCCACGTTCTCTTTCCTCGTGTTTCAGCTACAAACGGACGCTTATCAAATGCGCATTGGCATTACGACGTACTTGAAATCCTGCTCCGAGGCGTAGGTCATCAGTGCGCTGGAAGATGAATCGCCAAAGCTGCAATCGACTGAAGCCCCCGGAACATTGTTGAGCACGTCGAGCAGATAGTTGACGTTGAAGCCGATGTCCAACGCATCTCCTTCGTACGTAACTTCCAACTCCTCCTGCGCCTCCTCCTGTTCCGCGTTGGATGAAACGATCTTCAGGCTTCCATCAGTCAGAACCCAGCGAACGCCGCGAAACTTTTCGTTTGACAGGATCGCCGCGCGGAGAAGAGCCTGGCGCAGCACCTCACGGTCCAGAGTCAGGGTGTTCTTGTGCTGGGTGGGAATGACGCGGGTGTAATCCGGAAACTTTCCATCCACCAACTTCGAGACAAGCTCCACGGTGCCGAAGCTGAAGGCCGCCTGAGTAGTCGAAAGCTCGACTTTGACTTCGTCGTCCACATCGGCCAGAAGCTTGCTCAATTCAAGCACCGTCTTGCGAGGCAGGATCACTTCCTGCCGCGGCAAATCGGCCTCTAGCGCCATAGAGACATATGCGAGCCGATGCCCATCCGTGGCAACGAGCTTAAGTTGTCTGTCTTCCACCAGCATCAGCAGGCCGTTGAGGTAGTAGCGGATGTCTTGCTGCGCCATGGCGTACTGCACCAGGCCGAGCAATCTTCGCAACGCCTTCTGCGCGACGCCGAAGCGCGCCACGTCGCCGGCCGGTTTAGCCAGGCGGGGAAAGTCCTCAGCAGGCAGCGTCTGGAGCGTGAAGCGGCTCTTTCCGGCCTTCACGACCATTCGCTTGTCTTGCTGCTGAAGCGTGACTTCCGCGCCATCAGGCAGGGCGCGCAGGATGTCAACCAATTTCCTTGCCCCGACCGTCACGGTGTGCACCTCTCCAGGCTGTTCGAGGGGAGCTCGCGCAGTTATTTGGATTTCGATATCGGTCGCGAGAAAAGAAAGCTTGTCCGCGCTGCGATCCAAGAGAACGTTCGAGAGGATTGGAAGCGTGTGACGACGCTCGATGATGCCGGTCACGGAGGAAAGCGGCCCCAGAAGTTCGTCTCGCTTCGCTTTAACTAGAACCATTTTCTTACCTTAGTAATAGTTAATAGAGTGATCATAAGTTGGGGATAACTGAAAGAAAACGCGTGCGTATCGCCACTTGGCGCCTTTTCCTGCCGTGTAAAACCTGTGGAGGGCGTGTGTAGCCCTGTGTACAAATTCGGCCGCTTCGGCGCGGGAATCGGCTTATGCACAATTCGCTCTGAGGTCATACACAACTTGTTCATCCTTTAAGCACCTGTTCGAGAACGAGATAGTCGCGATTGATGACCAAGTCCTTCTTGCGCAGGGTAGCGATGGTGCGGCATGCATGAAGCACGGTCGTATGGTCGCGGTTGCCGAATGCCTCTCCAATTTCCGGCAGGCTCATCTGAGTGAGATCCTTTGCTAGAGCCATTGCCACCTGTCTCGGGCGAGCCACATTCCGGCTGCGCTTTTTCGAGTGCATGTCAGAGATCTTTATCTTGAAATATTCGGCGACCGTCTTCTGGATGCCTTCGACGGTTATTTGGCGGTTGGCGACGTTGAGAATGTCGCGCAGCGCCTCTTTCGCCAGGTCCAGGGTGAGTTCACGCGCGGTAAAACGCGAGTAGGCAAGGACCTTCTTGAGGGCGCCTTCCAACTCGCGCACGTTCGAGCGAATGTGCTTGGCGATAAAGAACGCTATATCTTCGGAGAGCGCGAGCGATTCCGCTTCGGCCTTCTTCAGCACGATCGCCACCCGCATCTCGAGTTCTGGCGGTTCGATCGCAACGGTAAGTCCCCATCCGAATCGCGAAATCAGACGCTCCTCCATTCCCGTAATCTCTTTCGGGTAGGTGTCACAGGTGATCACGATTTGCTTATGCGCTTCGACCAGCGCGTTGAAGGCGTAGAAGAACTCTTCCTGAGTTCGTCCCTTGTTGGAGAAGAATTGGATGTCGTCAATCAGCAGCAGATCAAGTGAGTGGTAGTAGCGCTTGAATTCGTCGAAAGATTTCTGCTGATAGGCGCGGACGACGTCGGTGACGTACTGTTCTGCGTGAATGTAGCGGATTCGTGCCTGTGCCCGCTGCTCTGCCACGTGGTTGCCGATGGCCTGCAGCAAGTGAGTCTTGCCGAGACCGACGCCGCCGTAAATGAACAGGGGGTTGTAGGAAATGCCGGGATTCTCCGCGACCTGGATCGCGGCGGCGCGCGCAAGTTGGTTCGCCTTACCCGTAACAAAGCTGTCGAAAGTGAAAGCGCGGTTCAGGCGTGCACGTTCAAGGATGGCCGGCACGCTGTTGCCGTCGCGGGTTGGGGACGCGGCGGGGCGCATGACGGGATCCGCTCCGCGAGCGAGGACAAAGCGCAGGCCGAGTTCGCGTCCACAAGCTTCTGAAGCAAGCTTTTCAATGCGCGTGGCAAAGCGCTCACGAACCAACTCGAGAACGAAGCGGTTCGGGGCCGCCAAGGTCAGTGTATCGGACTCCGCGGCACCCTCGGGCGAGAGCGGGCGGATCCAAGTGTTGAATTGTTGCGCTGGGAGTTCCTGCTCCAGTCGCCGCAGGCAGGCGTCCCACAGGTTCTGCATTGCGTTTTCAGCCTCGTTTTTGCGCTGGTTGTGGCGCGCTCGAGGGCAAGCGCGATAGGCTCGCCGGCGAAGCTGGAATCTTACCTTTTTCGACGCGAGTTATCCACAGGTGGAACGCTAGCCAACCGTCAATTTGACAATGGCTGCATGCACACGCTCTAATAGCCGCCTTTTTCCGATTGGTGCAGCGATGAAGCGTACTTACCAGCCGTCGAAAACGCGTCGTGCGCGACGCCACGGGTTTTTGGTCCGTAGTCGTACGGCGAGTGGGCGTGCGGTGTTGCGCGCGCGTCGGGCGCGAGGCCGCAAGCGTCTCGGGCTGTAGGATCTTCCGCAGGCGTGCTCGGCGGATCCAAGCGGGCACGGCGGTACGGACTTGGAGCGGAGCGGCGCCTCAGGCAGAGCACGGTGTTTGTCCAGCTCTTGCGGGAAGGTAAACGCCGTAGCATAAGCGGTTACACGTTCTATCTAGGGCGGCGGGAAGACGGGCCGCCGCGTCTTGGAATTCTAGTCACACGAAAGCACTCCGCCAGGGCGACCGATCGCAACCGCATTAAGCGCTGTATTCGAGAGGCTTTTCGCCTCGAGCAAGAGAGCCTAGGTGCGCTGGACGTGCTGGTCCGACCGCCCTATGGCGCGAAACCGTCTCCGCGAATGCTGCTGCAACTGCGAGAACTCTTTAGCAGGTTGAGCCGATGATTTCCTCGCTGTTGCGTCTGCTTATAAGGGGCTACAGGTTCTTTGTTAGTCCCCTGCTGCCCCGATCTTGCCGCTTTCATCCGACTTGCTCAGAGTATGCGGAGCAAGCCCTGGCGCAGCACGGAGCATTGCGCGGCGGCTGGCTGGCTGCGCGGCGCGTGTGCCGCTGCGGTCCCTGGAACCCCGGCGGCCACGACCCGGTTCCCGGGCCGCGACGCTGAATCGAACGGCGGTGATCACATGGACACGCAACGACTCATTCTGTTGGTGATCTTCAGTTTCTCCCTGGTGCTGTTGTGGGATGCATGGGAAAAGGCGCACCAGCCCCCCCCGGTCACCGCGCCTGCGGCACAGCAGCAGGGCATCCCCACGCCGACGCCTCTGCCCGCTCCCGGCACCGCGACCTCCGCGGAACCCCCGCGAACGAGCGCGGCCGGGGTGCCTGGCGCCAAGGCCCGCGCAGTGCAGGGAGAAACGGTCAAGGTTCGCACGGACCTGGTGTTGGCCACGATCAACACGGTGGGCGGCACCCTTCAGCGGCTGGAGCTTCTGAAGCACAAAGCCCAGGCCGACGACAAGAAGAATTTTGTGCTGCTCGGCAAGGCCTACAACTACGAGGCGGAAAGCGGGCTGATCGGCGAGGGACTGCCGAACCACCGAACGCTCTGGCGCGTTCTACCCGGGCCCCGCGAGCTTCAGCCCGGGGCCGACAAGCTCGAATTACGCCTGGTCGCCGACGGCCCGAACGGACTCTCGGTCGAAAAGGTGTACACGTTCCATCGCAACCGCTACCTGATAGACGTCGCGCTCAAGATCACGAACCACGGGGCGGCGCCAGTGAAGGCCGACGCGTACTTCCAGTTGGTCCGCGACGACAAGGACCCTCCGGGTCAAACCCATACCTCGCGCACGTACTTCGGTCCCGTGATGTACACGGCGAAGTCGAAATACAAGAAGATAAGTTTCTCGGATGTGGAAGACGGCAAGGCCGAGTATCCGAAGCACGCGGACGACGGCTGGATCGGCATCGTGCAGCATTACTTCGTCTCGGCTTGGGTTCCTCGCGGCAGCATGCCGCGGGAGTACTACCTCAAACATCTCCCGGACGGCCTCTTTGCGGCCGGACTGATCATCTCGTCGCCTCGCATCTCGCCGGGCGCCAGCGCCAGCGTTGATGTACCGATATTCGCCGGGCCGCAGGAACAGAAGCGCCTGAAGAATGTGGCTCCAGGCTTCGACCTCGTCGTCGACTACGGATGGTTGAGCATCATCGCCTGGCCGCTCTTCTGGTTGCTTCAGAAGTATCACAGCCTAACCGGCAACTGGGGGGTGGCGATCATCCTTCTCACGATCACGGTGAAACTAGTGTTCTTCCCGCTGTCGGCGGCGAGCTACAAATCGATGGCGAAAATGAAGCTGGTAACGCCTCGCCTGACCAAGCTGCGCGAGATGTATGCCGACGACCGCGCCAAGCTCAATCAGGCGATGATGGAGCTGTACAAGACCGAGAAGATCAATCCTCTCGGAGGCTGCTTTCCAATCGTGGTCCAGATACCGGTCTTCATCGCGCTTTATTGGACGCTGCTGGGGGCAATCGAGCTTCGGCACGCGCCGTTCATCTTCTGGATTAAGGACCTCTCCGCGCTCGACCCGTATTACGTGTTGCCGATTCTGATGATGATCAGCATGGTGATCCAGACGCGCATGAACCCCAAGCCTCCCGATCCGATACAGGCGAAGGTGATGACTTTCATGCCGTTCGTGTTCAGCGTGTTCTTTTTCTTCTTTCCGGCCGGGCTCGTTCTTTACTGGCTGGTGAACAATATTCTTTCAATCCTTCAGCAGTGGCAGATCCAGCGGATGTTCAACCGCGACAAACCTGCCCATGGGAAACGCTGAGGAAAGGCCTGCGCGAGGCCCGAGGCGGGATACCATAGCCGCGATCGCGACCCCTTCGGGGCGCAGCGGCATCGGGGTGGTACGCATATCGGGGCCTGGCGTTGAAACGGTCGCCAGAACCGTGCTTGGCGAACTGCCCGCGCCACGGCGGGCCGTTTACCGTGCGTTCAACGACTCCCGCGGCGAGACATTCGACCGCGGCATCGCGCTCTATTTCCCGGCGCCGCACTCGTATACCGGCGAGCCCGTGCTCGAACTTCAAGGTCATGGCGGGCCGGTAGTGATGCAATTGCTGCTCGGCGCTTGCCTCGACGCGGGCGCAAGGCTCGCCGAGCCGGGGGAATTTACTCGACGCGCCTTCATGGGAGGTAAGCTGGACCTCGCGCAGGCCGAGGCGGTTGCCGATCTCATCGACGCGGCGAGTCGCGAGGCGGCGCGTTCCGCATTGCGTTCCCTGACGGGAGAGTTCTCCGCGGCCGTCCATGTGCTGGTCGAACAGCTAACCGAGCTGCGCGCCCTGACCGAGGCGGTACTCGATTTTCCGCAGGAAGAGGTTGATGTGCTGCATCTCGAGGATGCTCGCGCAAGACTGGGGCGGGTTCGGACCGCTCTCGACGAGGTGCTCGCGAAGAGCAAGCAGGGAAGCCTTCTTCGCTCAGGGATACAGGTCGTGTTTGCGGGGAGGCCGAACGTCGGGAAATCGAGTCTGCTGAATAGGCTGGCTGGCGAGGACCGCGCGATCGTAACTTCTGTCGCGGGTACAACGCGCGACGCGTTGCGCGAGCCAATTCAGATCGATGGGGTTCCGATCATCGTCGTGGATACGGCGGGCCTACGCGAGTCGTCCGACGAAGTGGAGCGCCTTGGTGTGGAACGCACATGGCGAGAGGTCTCCCGGGCGGATGTCGTGCTCGTGGTGCTCGAAGCCGACACGGGCGCTGGGGCGGAGGACCGCGAGATGCTCGCGCGGCTGCCGATACAGGGTTCTCGCATCCTCGTTTTTAACAAGGTCGACCTTGTGCCCGGGGCGGTCGCCGGGCGGGGCGCCCAGGCACCGAACGAGGTCTGGGTTTCGGCGAAGACTGGCGCAGGGCTCGAGCAGCTACGCCAGATGCTTTTGCAGACGGCGGGCTGGAGTGCCGGCGGTGAGCCGGTGTTTCTCGCCCGTGAACGGCATCTGCGCGCGCTGGCGCGCGCACAGCGGCATCTGGAGGAGGCCTCAAGACAGCTTGAACAGTGGGAATTCTTCGCCGAGGAGCTGCGTCTTGCTCAGGCGGCGCTGGCCGAGGTCACAGGGGAGTTCACCGCGGACGACCTGCTCGGGGAGATATTTGCGCGCTTCTGCATCGGAAAATAGCTGCAGGAGCGGGTGCTAGAATAAACTTAGAATTCGCACAAGAGACGCCGGCCCGGAACAACCAGGGCCGTTTTGCTTTCTAGGAGACGAGGAGACGCCGAAATGACTGATCCCCACCCAACTCAAGTCGATGCTTCGCGTGCTCCGGATTGGGTGCGACACGCGGGGCTTCGCAGGTGGGTCGCCGACATGGCGCGCCTCACCAAGCCGGAGCGCGTAGTCTGGTGCGACGGATCGCAGGCCGAGTACGACCGGCTATGCGACGAGCTTGTGGCGAGCGGCACCTTTGTGAAGCTCGATCAGAAGCTGCGCCCCAACAGTTACCTCGCGCGCTCCCACCCGACGGACGTCGCAAGGATGGAAGACCGAACCTTTATCTGCAGCAAGCGAAAGGAAGACGCGGGCCCGACCAACAACTGGATGGACCCGCAGGAGATGCGCGGAACGATGAACCGGTTGTTCGACGGCTGCATGCGCGGGCGCACGATGTACGTGATGCCGTTCTCAATGGGGCCGATCGGATCCCACATCGCCCAGATCGGAGTGCAGCTCAGCGACTCGGCCTACGTCGTGGTCAACATGCGCATCATGACGCGCATGGGTCGAGCCGTCGCCGAGTGGTTAGGCGAAGATGGGGATTTCGTGCCGTGCATGCATTCGGTTGGCGCTCCGCTTGCGCCGGGTGCGAAGGACGTTGCCTGGCCATGCAACGACAAGGAAAAATGGATCGTTCACTTTCCGGAGAAGCGGGAGATCTGGTCGTTCGGCTCAGGCTATGGCGGGAACGCGCTGTTGGGCAAGAAGTGCTTGGCGCTTCGCATCGCCTCGGTGATGGCCCGGGACGAAGGCTGGTTGGCGGAGCACATGCTCATTCTCGGAGTCGAGTCGCCCGACGGAGTGAAGTCGTACGTGTCCGCAGCGTTTCCAAGCGCCTGCGGCAAGACCAATCTGGCGATGATGATTCCGCCTGCCGCGTTCAAAGGCTGGAAGGTGACTACGATCGGGGAGGACATTGCCTGGATCAAACCCGGGCAGGACGGACGCTTTTACGCAATCAATCCCGAGGCGGGGTTCTTCGGTGTCGCGCCGGGGACGTCGGAGGCGACAAATCCGAATGCGATGAAGATGCTGCGCGAAAACGTGATCTTCACCAACGTCGCGCTCACGCCGGAGGGGGACGTCTGGTGGGAGGGTATGACGCACGAGGCTCCGGCTCTGCTCATCGACTGGCAAGGCAAGGAATGGACGCCGGGCTGCGGCCGTCCCGCCGCGCACCCGAATGCGCGGTTTACCGTCGCCGCTGCGCAGTGCCCTTCGATGGATCCGAAGTGGGAGGACACGGGAGGCGTGCCGATTTCGGCTTTCATCTTTGGCGGCCGGCGCTCTTCAACGGTGCCGCTGGTCGTGCAGGCGCCGACCTGGGAGGACGGGGTCTACATGGGTGCTACGCTTGGTTCCGAGACTACGGCGGCGATTACCGGCAAGGTCGGCGTCGTGCGGCGCGATCCGATGGCCATGATCGCATTCTGTGGCTACAACATGGGTGATTACTTCGCGCACTGGCTGAGAATGGGCAAGGCGGTGCACCATGCGCCGAAGATCTTCCGCGTTAATTGGTTCCGCCGCGACGCGAACGGAAAGTTCATCTGGCCTGGCTTTTCCGAGAACATGCGCGTGTTGGCGTGGATCGTCGGGCGATCTCATGACCGTGCGCAGGGCGTCGTTACGCCGCTCGGTATCATGCCGCGGTACCAAGACCTGATATGGGACGGACTGGAGCGGTTTTCTGCCGGCCAGTATGGCGAGATCGAGGGCGTAGAGCCGGACGCCTGGAAGGAGGAGTTAGGCTCTCATGATGCGCTGTTGGGCAAGCTTGGAAGCCACTTACCGCCTGAGCTGGAGGCCAGGCGCAACGCTCTTCACGACGAACTCGCGGCATGATTCCTTATAACTCAATGAATTTAATGAGTTAATCTAGTCCTGGAGCTGTACGTAGGCGCCGGCTGCGGCGGTCAAAGAGGTGGCGGCGGCGATGAGGAGCACCGTTGCCGAGCCGGCAAGCTCGAGGATCACGCCTCCAACGGCAAAGCCGAGACCGACGCCCGCCAGCAGGGCCGTCGCCGACCAGGTAAACGCCTCCGCCAGAGTTCCGGTAGAGGCAGTCTTGGCGACCAGCATCGACTGCATGGTGAGGGCAGGCGCCATCACGACGCCCGCGAAGATCGAGAATCCTGCGAAGGACCACACGCTGGACAGTAGAGCGAGAGGTAGGATCCCGGTCCCCATCAGCGCGAGCGCGAGCGTGAACTGGCGCGCGAGCGGAAGATTCCAGCCGCGGCTGCCATAGGCGAGGCCACCTGCCACGCTGCCAACGCTAATGAGCCCCAGTAAGAGGCCGGCCAACGCCGGGCTGCCGGCTTCGGACGCGAAGCCGGTTACCCCGATCTCGACGAGGCCGAAGGCGAGGGAATAACTCACGATGATTGCCAGCAGGAGAAGAAAGCCCGGGGTGGACAAGGGTCCGAGCAGGGCCGGCGCAGGGCGCAGCTCTACCACCCAGTGGCGTAACCCTGGCGAGCGCAGGAACAGCAGGGTGCCGACAGCGCCGCAGCCCGCCGCGAACAGGACCGCGATTCCGGGAGATGCAACGGCGACGAAGAATGCAACCAGCATGGGGCCGACGATGAAGATGGTTTCGATCAGGACTGACTCTAGGGAGTAGGCCGTCGCCAGCTGGGAGGTGTCGCCTAGGCGCTGCTTGAGAAAGGTGCGTATACAGGCGGTGATGGGAGGGTAGGCCGCCCCCGCCGCCGCGGCGATGGGAAGGGATGTCCAGGCGGAGACTTCCAATGTGATGGAGCCGACCAGCGCTGTGAGCGAGAGCGGAAAGAGCACTCCGCAGGCGAGAAGAACCTGGCGCGGCCCCCTGCGATCGATCAGCCTGCCGAGCGCTGGCGCGACGGCTGCTAGGCCAGCCACGTAGCAGGCAGTAGTGGCGCCGGCACTTGCGAAGGATCCGCCGCGAGAGTGAGCGAGCAGCAGGACTGCGAGCCCGGTGATCCCGATTGGCATCCGTCCGACCAGAGAGGCGGCGAAGGTCGCTCGGAGATCCGGGAGGGCAAGGAGGCTGGTGTAGCGAGCGAGGGAGATCATCGGGGGCGGTGAGGCGGCCGGATTCTCGCATACTGAACACGGTCGGCTTAGTGGTTCCACGTGGAACACTGGCGTCTCGGTTCCACGTGGAACACTCGCGACAGCCTAGTTTCAGTGGGTGCGTTCGCGTATCATTGCGCCTCCCAAATTCCCCGGCGGTATCTTGCCGCCCCGGACCCCGTCGCGCCCATGCTTTATCCGACCGAATTCGACGTCATTGTGGTAGGTGGTGGACATGCCGGCACCGAAGCGGCGCTCGCGGCGGCGCGGATGGGCCGCCGCACCCTCCTGCTGACGCACAGCATCGAGACCCTCGGTCAAATGTCCTGCAACCCGTCGATCGGCGGCATCGGCAAGGGACATTTAGTGAAAGAGATCGACGCGCTCGGTGGCGTCATGGCGCTTGCGTCCGATGACGCTGGAATCCAGTTCCGGACTCTCAACTCGTCGAAGGGACCCGCCGTGCGCGCGACTCGCGCCCAAGTCGACCGGGTGCTCTATCGAAGGGCGATCCGCGCCCGCGTGGAGAACCAGCCGAATCTCACCTTATTCCAGCAGGCAGTGGATGACATTGTGCTCGAAGGCGATCGAGCCGTCGGGGTGGTGACACAGCTCGGGATCCGTTTTCACGGTCGGACGGTGGTGCTCACCACCGGGACTTTCCTCTCCGGGCTGATCCACGTCGGAATGGAGCACTACCAAGCGGGTCGCGCGGGTGACCCCGCATCGCTGACCCTTGCTGCACGTCTGCGCGAAATGAACCTGCCGGTTGGACGGCTGAAGACCGGAACACCTCCGCGGCTTGACGGCCGGAGTATCGACTTTTCGGTCATGGAGGAGCAACGCGGGGATTCGCCGGAACCAGTCTTTTCCTTCCTTGGCCGACGCGAGATGCATCCTGCGCAACGGCCGTGCTGGGTGACACATACCAACGAACGAACGCACGATATCATCCGCCGCGCCCTCGACCGGTCGCCGATGTTCACTGGTGCGATTCAGGGCGTGGGGCCGCGTTACTGCCCGTCGATCGAAGACAAGATCCACCGCTTCGCCGGCAAAACCAGTCACCAGATCTTTCTCGAACCCGAGGGCCTGGAAACACATGAAATCTATCCGAACGGGATCTCGACAAGTCTGCCGTTCGACATCCAGCTCGAGTTGGTGCGCTCGATCCGGGGCTTGGAGGGAACCCACGTTGTGCGGCCCGGATATGCGATTGAGTACGACTACTTCGATCCTCGAAATCTCAAGACGTCCCTCGAAACGAAGACGGTCGAAGGTCTCTTCTTCGCGGGTCAGATTAACGGCACCACGGGCTATGAAGAAGCCGCAGCTCAAGGGCTCTTGGCGGGCGTAAATGCCGGGTTGCAGGTTGCCGGACGGGAGCCTTGGTGCCCACGGCGCGACGAAGCCTATCTCGGCGTGTTGATCGACGACCTGATCACGCGAGGCGTGTCCGAACCGTACCGGATGTTCACCAGCCGGGCGGAGTATCGCCTGATGCTGCGCGAGGACAACGCCGACCTGCGCCTGACCGAGGTCGGTCGAAAGCTCGGTCTCGTCGACGATCAGCGCTGGGATCGGTTCAGCCGAAAGCGTGACGCGATTGCGCGAGAGCGCGAACGGCTTCGCACGACTTGGGTCACTCCCCGCAGCCTCCCCGCTTTGGACGCGGAGCGAGTCCTTGGGAAGGCGATAGAACGTGAGTACTCACTTATAGATTTTCTCTCACGGCCCGGTGTCACCTATCAAAATCTGATGTCGTTGCCGGGGGCCGGTCCCGCGGTTGGGCAGACCGACGTGGCCGAACAGGTGGAAATCCAGGCCAAGTACCAGGGCTACATCGATCGCCAACGCGACGAAGTCGCGCGCGGCGAGGCCTACGAGGATGTTCGCTTGCCGGCCGAGATTGACTACGCGCAGGTGCACGGGCTCTCGATTGAAGTCAGGCAAAAGCTGGCCGCCCACCGACCGGAAACGATAGGCCAGGCTTCGCGCGTGTCGGGCGTTACGCCCGCTGCCATTTCTCTCCTTCTGGTTCACCTGAAGCGAGGTGCGGCCCGGCCCCGGCGAAAGAAGACTGCATGACGCCGCAGGATGCGCTCGACGACGGGCTCGCTGAGCTGGCGATCGCGCCGCCGCCCGAGGCGCGCGACAAGCTGCTCGCGTTCCTCGAGCTGCTTGCGAAGTGGAACCGGACCTACAACCTGACCGCAATCCGTGACCCGATGAAGATGGTGAGCCATCACTTGCTCGACTCGCTTGCGGTGGCGCCACACTTGCCGATGGCCGCCGGCAGCAGGCTAGCGGACGTGGGTTCGGGAGGGGGTGTGCCAGGGATCCCGCTCGCCATCGTTCGTCCGCAGTGGTCGGTGACCCTGAACGACAGCAACCGGAAGAAGACCACTTTCCTGCGCCAAGCGGCCATCGAGCTCGGCCTGGGCAATGTGCACGTCCATCCGGGGCGGGTCGAGGAATGGCATCCGGACGAGCCCTTCCGCGTGGTGATCTCGCGTGGATTTGCCGAGCTGACTGACTTCATCTCCGCCTGCGGCCATCTGCTTCGCAAGGGCGGCGTACTGGTAGCGATGAAAGGCGTGTATCCGCACGAAGAGCTCGCGCGCACCCCCGCGACGGCACGGTGCGACGCTGTGATACGCGTCGAGGTCCCGCTTCTTGGAGCCGAGCGGCACCTCGTCGTCTGCCAGCCTGTGGCGGGCTCCCAATGACGCATGTCCTCGCAGTGACCAACCAGAAGGGTGGGGTCGGCAAGACAACCACCAGCGTCAATCTTGCGGCAGCCTTTGCGCGCGCCGGCCAGCGCGTGCTGCTGATCGACCTCGATCCGCAGGGCAATGCGACCATGGGCAGCGGCGTGGACAAACGCAACGCCGAGCGCACCGTATATCACGTGCTGCTGGGCCTGGCCGATGTCGCGACCGCGCGAACGCGTTCCGAAAGCGGCGGTTACGACCTGTTACCAGCGAATCGCGAGCTCGCTGGCGCTGAGGTCGAACTGGTCGGGCTGGAGAATCGCGAGGGACGGTTGCGCGACGCGATCGCGAGCGTGGCATCCGAGTACGATTTCATTCTGATCGATTGTCCTCCGTCGTTGTCACTGCTCACGATCAACGGCCTAGTCGCAGCCCAGGCAGTCCTGATCCCGATGCAGTGCGAGTACTACGCGCTGGAGGGACTGTCGGATCTCGTCGGTACCATCAAGCGAGTACGCGCACACCTGAACCCAGGCCTGGATATCGCGGGGCTTCTGCGCACGATGTACGACCCGCGCAATACCTTGTCGCAGCAGGTTTCGCAGCAGCTCGAGTCACATTTCAAGGAAAAGGTTTACCAAACAATGGTGCCGCGCAACGTGCGGCTCGCGGAGGCGCCAAGCTATGGTGCACCGGCCGTCGTCTGGGACGACACCTCCAAAGGCGCGCAGGCCTATCTCGCGCTCGCCGAGGAAATCCTCGGCCGGGCGAGGGACGAGGGCGGGAGCCTGACCACAATGGAAATCACATGAGCAAGCCAAAGGGACTTGGACGCGGCCTGGACGCGTTGCTGGGCGGGGAAGAAGTGCCTAAAGACGCGCTTGCGACACTTCCGGTGGGTCAAATCCGCCCGGGCAGGTACCAGCCCCGCACGCGGATGGACCAGGAGGCGCTGGCGGAACTCTCGGCGTCGATCAAGTCGCAGGGTCTGATGCAGCCCCTCCTCGTGCGGCGGGTCGAGCGCGACCGTTACGAGCTTATCGCCGGCGAGCGACGCTGGCGCGCCGCCCAGATGGCCGGACTGGAGGAAGTCCCCGCTCTTGTACGAGAGGTTCCGGACGAGGCCGCGCTGGCGATGTCCCTGATCGAGAATATTCAACGCGAAAACCTGAATCCGATGGAGGAGGCCGCAGGACTGCAGCGGCTCGTCGACGAGTTCAGGATGACGCATGAGCAAGCCGCCGACGCCGTGGGTCGCTCGCGCAGCGCCACCACCAATTTGTTGCGCCTGCTCAAACTCCCCAAGCCGGTGCAGGCGATGGTCATGGAGGGGGTGCTAGAGATGGGGCATGCGCGCGCGCTGCTCGCACTGGATAGCGCGCGCCAGATTGAAGCTGCCAATCGAGTCGCCAGCCGCGGGCTTTCGGTGCGGGAAACCGAAGCTTTGGTAGCGAAGCAACTGCGAGGTGGCGGCGGGCACAAGAAGCGCAAGGCGGACCGCGACCTCCTCCGGCTGGAGCAGGAGGCTTCCGAGCGCCTCGGTACGACGGTTGAGATTCGGCCGGGAAAGAAAGGCGCGGGCAAAGTCATCGTGTATTACGCGGGTCTCGACCATCTCGACGCCTTATTGCGCAAGCTGCGCTAAAGCGCGGCCCTGGGACCTTTTTGCGGCGCACCACGTTGACCGAAAAGCACCTCGAACGCTATACTCCGCGGGCTTTGCTGGGGGCGGGGAAATCGAACGCCATGCTTCGCTACCTGAGCAAGCCGATCCGCACCGTCTTGCGATGGCAAGTCATCGCAACTGCGGTGCTGACGGCGGTCGCAGCTGTCGCGGCCGGCCTTGACGGTGCCCTGTCCGCCGCGTTGGGTGGGCTGATCAGCATCGGCGCCGGGCTGGTCTCGGCGGCGGTGGCAGCGTTGGGTAAGGCTGAGTCGGCAGGGGGGGTCCTGCTCGGCGCCTTGAGAGCCGAAGGTATCAAGATCGGCCTCATGGTCATCCTGTTGTGGCTGGTACTGGCGACATACAGGGACGTCGTAGCGCTCGCCTTAGTCGGATCGTTTGCCTTGACCGCGCTGATCTTCACTATGGCGTTTGTTGTGCGCGAGCATTAGGGCGCTCTGAGTCGAAAAGACGAATACGGTTACGCGATGTCCGCCGGCACTGAACTCACACCGACTGAATACATCAGCCACCACCTGACGTTCCTTACCCAGCCGTTCGGCGCGGGCGGCGACACCGGGTTCTGGGCCCTGCATGTGGACACGCTCGTCACTTCCGCGATCCTCGGCGTGATCGGAGTGGGGTTCTTCTGGTGGATCGTGCGCGGCGCCACCTCCGGCGTGCCGAACAAGCGCCAGGCTTTCGTCGAGCTGGCCTTCAGTGTCCTCGACGACCAAGTCAAGGGCATCTTTACGCACGGCGACCGCAACAAGTTCATCACACCCACTGCACTCACCGTCTTCGTGTGGGTAGTGTTGATGAATGCGATGGACTGGCTCCCCGTCGACTTCATCACTCATGGCATGGCTGCGCTCGGAGCTCCCGAGTGGCGCCCCGTTCCCACCGCTGACGTCAACACCACATTCGCCCTCGCGCTCTCGGTCTGGGTGCTCATGATCTATTTCGCGATTAAGTCGAAGGGTCTGGGTGGGTGGATTCGCGAGCTCGTGTGCGCACCCTTCGGCGCCAATCCCCTGCTCTGGTTGCCGAACCTCGCGTTCAACATCGTCGAATACGTTTCCAAGCCTCTATCGCACTCGTTGCGGCTGTTCGGAAACATGTTCGCCGGCGAAATTATCTTCATTCTGCTTTGGGTCTGGGGCTCGACCGGCCTGACCGGTACCGCGGCGGGCACGGTACTCGGATTGGGCTGGGCCATCTTCCACATCATCATTGTTTTCGTACAGGCCTTCATCTTCATGATGCTTACCGTGGCCTATATCTCGATGGCGCACGAGCACCACTGATTTCAATCATTAACCGTCTGTTCGCTCTGGAAAGGGAATCAAAATGGAAAAACTTCAAATGCTGGCGATGATCCAGGCCTACACCGGGATCGGCATCGGCCTTATGATCGGACTCGGGGCCGCCGGTGCCTGTATCGGCATCGGTATCATGTGCAGCCGCTTCCTCGAGGCCGCCGCGCGCCAGCCCGAGCTGACCGCCTCGCTCCAGGCCAAGGTGTTCCTCCTGCTGGGCCTGATCGATGCCTCGTTCATCATCGGGGTCGGTCTCGCCATGCTGTTCGCCTTCGGCAATCCCTTGCTCGCCGTCATCAAGTAGTCGGGCTGGTCAACACCCGGGAGTAGGGGGCAGGCATGAACTTCAATCTGACGCTATTAACGCAGGCCGCCGCCTTTGCACTGTTCATCTGGTTCACCATCAAGTTCGTCTGGCCACCGCTGCTGCGCGCGATCGAAGATCGGCAGAAGCAGATTGCCGACGGATTGGCCGCCGGGGAGCAGGGCAGAAAATCGCTCGAGATCTCGACGCGCGAAGCGGAGCAGGTCGTCCAGGGCGCACGCGAACGCGCCGCCGATATCATCTCGCAGGCGGAAAGGCGCAGCGCGCAGATCGTCGAGTCAGCGCGAAACGCCGCCCGCGAAGAGGGCCAGCGCGAAGCCGCTGCTGCCAAAGCCGAGATCGAGCAGGAAGTCACTCGCGCACGCGAGCAGCTGCGCGACCAGGTTGCGCAGCTAGCAGTTGCCGGTGCGGAGAAGATTCTGCGGCGCGAGGTCGACGCCAAGGCGCACGCACAGCTTCTCGACTCAATTAAGGCGCAGCTCTGACCTAAATGGCCGAACCGATCACGATAGCAAGGCCCTACGCAGAGGCCGTGTTCCGGCTAGCCGACGGCGCCGGCAAGCTCGCCCAGTGGTCGGCAATGCTCTCGGCTTTGGCGCAGGTATCCGCCGACCAGAGAGTGCGCGCGGCGATGGCCGACCCCAATCTCTCCGCGGCGAAGGTAGCTGGACTCTTCGTTTCGATCCTAGCCGGCCGCCTCACGGGCGAGTGCGAGAATTTGGTGCGCGTATTGGCGGAAAATCACCGTCTCGGTCTGCTTGCGGAAATCCGCGACCAATACGAAGTCCTGAAAAACGATCGCGAAGGCGTCGTCGAGGCCGCGATCCAGACGGCGTTCGAACTCGATCCGGCGCAGCTGTCCGACCTCACGGCGCGGCTGGAAAAGCACACCGGCCGCAAGGTTCGTGTGCACGTCAATGTCGACAAGCAGCTGATCGGAGGCGTGCGCATTCTGATCGGTGACCAGGTTATCGACGCTTCGGCGCGCGCGCAGCTTGCGGCGCTAGAAAGCGCACTCAAGGCTTAAAACCAAGGAATCCTATGCAACTCAATCCGTCCGAAATTTCGGAACTGATCAAGAGCCGCATCCAGAACCTCGATGCCGGCGCAGAGAAGCGCACTCAGGGCACCGTGGTTTCGGTGACCGACGGCATCGTGCGCGTCCACGGTTTGTCCGATGTCATGCAGGGCGAGATGCTCGAGTTCCCGAAGGACACTTTTGGCCTCGCGCTGAATCTCGAACGGGACTCCGTCGGCGCGGTGATTCTGGGTGAGTACGAACACATCTCGGAAGGCGATACGGTCAAGTGCACCGGCCGCATTCTGGAGGTGCCGATCGGCCCCGAGCTGCTCGGGCGGGTCGTCAACTCGCTCGGCCAGGCAATCGACGGCAAGGGCCCGATCAACACGAAAGAGCGCGACGTGATCGAGAAGGTGGCACCGGGTGTGATCTGGAGGAAGTCCGTCTCGCAGCCGGTACAGACCGGACTGAAGTCGATCGATGCCATGGTTCCGGTCGGACGCGGCCAGCGCGAGCTGATCATCGGCGACCGGCAGACCGGTAAGACGGCAGTCGCGGTCGACACGATCATCAATCAGAAGGGCAAGGACCTGTTCTGCGTCTACGTCGCGATCGGCCAGAAGGCTTCGACGATTGCCAACGTGGTGCGCAAGCTCGAAGAGCACGGCGCGATGGAATACACCATTGTCGTGGCCGCATCGGCTTCCGAGTCAGCCGCGATGCAGTACATCGCCCCGTATTCCGGCTGCACCATGGGGGAGTACTTCCGCGACCGCGGCCAGGACGCGCTTATCATTTACGATGACTTGACCAAGCAGGCCTGGGCCTACCGCCAGATTTCGCTGCTGTTGCGTCGCCCGCCGGGACGCGAGGCTTACCCCGGAGACGTGTTCTATCTGCACAGCCGGTTACTCGAGCGCGCGGCGCGCGTAAATGAGGCGTGGGTCGAGCGCTTTACCGGCGGCAGGGTGAAGGGAAAGACCGGCTCGCTCACCGCCTTACCGATCATCGAAACGCAGGCCGGTGACGTCACTGCATTCGTGCCGACCAACGTGATATCGATCACCGACGGCCAGATCTTCCTCGAGACCGACCTTTTCAACGCTGGCATACGTCCGGCGATCAACGCCGGCGTCTCGGTCTCGCGCGTGGGCGGCGCGGCGCAGACCAAGGTCATGAAGCGGCGCGATACCGGCGGCGGCGTGCGCCTGGCGCTGGCGCAGTATCGCGAGCTCGCCGCTTTTGCGCAGTTCGCTTCCGACCTCGACGAAGCTACCCGCAAGCAGCTCGAGCGCGGCCGCATGGTGACCGAGCTCATGAAGCAGCCGCAGTACATGCCGCTGCAGGTCTGGGAGATGGCCCTCACCCTGTTTGCGGTCAATAACGGCTACTTCGACGACATCGACGTCAAAAAGGCGCTCTCGGCGGAGAAGTCGCTGCGCGATTACATGCAGGAAAAGTACGCTGATCTGGTCGGGCGCATGGAAGACAAGAAAGACCTCTCGGCCGACGACGAGAAAGCGCTCAAGGGCGCAGTCGAGGACTGGAAGAAGAACGGCAGCTTCTGAGCTGAGCCAGCGCCATGCCAGGCACCAAAGAGATCCGCAACAAGATCAAGAGCGTGCAAAACACGCGCAAGATCACCAAGGCGATGGAAATGGTCGCCGCGTCGAAGATGCGCAAGGCGCAGGAGCGCATGCGTGCGACGCGACCCTACGGCGAGAAGATCCGCAACGTTGCGGCGCACATCAGCCATGCGAACCCGGAGTATCGGCATCCGTTCGTGGTCTCGCGCGATACGGTGAAGCGCGTCGGGCTCATCGTGATCACCACCGACAAGGGACTGTGCGGTGGCCTGAATACCAACGTGCTGCGCATGACACTCGGCCAGTACAAGGAATGGCAGGCGCAGGGCGAAGAGATCGAGGTGTGCTGCTTTGGCAACAAGGGCCTGGGCTTCATGCAGCGCGTTGGCGCCGACATCGTTTCCCAAGTGGTTCAGCTGGGCGATCGGCCGCAGCTCGACAAGCTGATTGGCGCCGTAAAGGTCATGCTCGACGGCTATATCGAAGACCGCTTCGACCGTCTGATGCTCGTCTATACGCGCTTCATCAACACCATGAAACAGGAGCCGGTGATCGAGCAGTTGCTGCCACTCTCCGGGGAGCGCCTCGGGGCGCCGGAAGGCAGCTGGGACTACCTCTACGAGCCGGAAGCGAAGGCCGTACTCGACCAGGTGCTGACGCGCTACGTCGAGACGATCATCTTCCAGGCGGTGGCAGAGAACATGGCCTCCGAGCAGTCGGCGCGGATGGTGGCGATGAAGGCCGCCTCCGACAACGCCGGCACGCTGATCGACGAGCTGACCCTGGTCTACAACAAGAACCGCCAGGCCGCGATCACCAAGGAGCTTTCGGAAATCGTCGGCGGCGCAGCCGCCGTGTAACGGATCAACGTCTAGGAAATCGTCATGGCACAAGCAGAAGGCAGCATCGTCCAGTGCATCGGCGCGGTGGTCGACATCGAGTTCCCGCGCGAATCGATGCCCGGCATCTATGAAGCGCTGGTTCTGGCCGACACAGGTGAGGCAGGGCTTGCGGAAAAGGGACTCACCTTCGAGGTCGAACAGCAGCTCGGCGACGGCGTCGTGCGCTGCATCTCGATGGGTTCGGGCGACGGCCTGCGCCGCGGCATGAAAGTGAAGAGCACGGGCATTCCGATCTCGGTGCCGGTGGGCCAAGCCACGCTGGGGCGCATCATGGACGTGCTCGGCCGGCCGATCGACGAGGCCGGCCCGATCAAGACCGAGGAGCGGCGATCGATCCACCAGCAGGCGCCCAAATTCGACGAGCTCTCGCCTTCCGTCGAGCTGCTGGAGACTGGCATCAAGGTGATCGACCTCATCTGCCCGTTCGCCAAGGGCGGCAAGATCGGATTGTTCGGCGGCGCAGGAGTCGGCAAGACGGTCAACATGCTCGAGCTCATCAACAACATCGCGACGCAGCACTCCGGCCTGTCGGTATTCGCAGGCGTTGGCGAGCGCACTCGCGAAGGAAACGATTTCTACCACGAGATGGCGGAAGCGGGCGTGATCAAGCTGGACAACATCTCCGAGTCCAAGGTGGCGATGGTGTTCGGGCAGATGAACGAGCCGCCGGGCAACCGCCTGCGGGTGGCGCTCACGGGCCTCACCATGGCCGAAAGCTTCCGTGACGAGGGGCGCGACATCCTGTTCTTCGTCGACAACATCTACCGTTTCACCCTCGCCGGAACCGAGGTCTCGGCGCTGCTCGGCCGCATGCCCTCGGCGGTGGGCTACCAGCCGACGCTGGCCGAGGAGATGGGACGCCTGCAGGAGCGCATCACATCGACCAAGACCGGCTCGATTACCTCGATCCAGGCGGTTTACGTGCCTGCGGACGACCTGACCGACCCCTCGCCCGCCACGACCTTCGGCCACCTCGACGCGACAGTGGTGCTGTCGCGCGACATCGCTTCGCTCGGCATCTACCCCGCGGTGGATCCGCTCGACTCCACCTCGCGCCAGGTCGATCCGAACACCATCGGCGAGGAGCACTACAACACCACCCGCGCCGTGCAGGCGACCCTGCAGCGCTATAAGGAGCTGCGCGACATCATCGCAATTCTCGGCATGGACGAACTCTCGCCGGAAGACAAGCTGGCGGTAGCGCGCGCGCGCAAGATTCAGCGCTTCCTGTCGCAGCCCTTCACGGTGGCGCAGAACTTCACCGGCACGCCGGGCAAGTACGTGACGCTCAAGGACACGATCAAGGGCTTTAACATGATCGTAAACGGCGAGTGCGACAGCCTGCCGGAGCAGGCGTTCTACATGGTCGGGCCGATCGAAGAAGCATTCGAGAAGGCGAAGACCCTACAGTAGGCGGTTTCATGGCCAACACCATCCACGTCGACGTCGTCAGTGCCGAAGAGTCGATCTTCTCCGGCGAGGCGGATTTCGTCGTTCTGCCGGGCGAGGTTGGCGAGCTGGGCATTTACCCCCAGCACACACCGCTGATCACGCGAATCCGGCCGGGCGCAGTGCGCATCACCCCGGCCGGCGGCGGCGACGAACACCTGATCTTCGTGGCGGGAGGCATCCTCGAGGTGCAGCCCAAGGTAATCACGGTGCTTGCCGACACCGCGATCCGGGGCGCCGATCTCGACGAGGCGAAGGCCAACGAGGCGCTGCAGAAGGCCGAGGAGGCGCGACGCAGCGCGCGCGACAAGCAGGAAATCGCGGCGGTCGAAAGCGAGCTCGCCATGCTGGCCGCCCAGCTCGCCGCAATTCGCAGGCTGAGAAAGAAGTAACCCGACACGGGCGCGCAACACGTCCTAGAGATGAGAACCTGGACGCTGATATTGCTGCCGTTACTGACTCTTGCGGCGTGCGCATCCATGAATGCGCCCCCGCCTCATCGCGAGGCCGCCGTAGCGAGCTCGGGCAAGTTGGCGGCACAAAAGCTGGCGATGGAAAAGGCAAAGGCTCGCGAAGCAGCGTCACAGGCAGCGGCTTCGGAGCGCCGGGCGGCTCGATTGGAGCTTGAGCTCTGGGAGCGCGATGCCATGGTCGAGGACCTGGACAGCCGTCTGGAAGACGCGCGCCGGGACGTGGTGCGCGCCATGGCCAAGCTCCGGACGCTGGCGACACGCGCCGAAGCGGCCTCCGCGATGGCCGAGGCGGACGTTGCGCTTCAGTCGCTCAACCGCACGGGCCGCGATGCGCAGGAAACCAAGCAAGTGCGTGAGCTCATGCAGCAAAGTACGGCGGAATTCGCCAAGCAGAACTACGGCGGCGCACTCTATCTCGCAAATCAGGCCAAGACTTTGCTGGCACGCGCACCGCGGCTGAGCGGCGAGAATCGGAACGGCAAGCGGTCCGGCGAAAAAGTGTTTCTAGTGCCGGTGCGCCTGCAGGCTACCGGCTCGGGAGAGGCCCGCGAGGGACCCGGGACGGGCTTCGGCGTGTCGTTCACGGTCAAGGCGGGTGTGCCCCTAACGGGCCGTTCGTACCTGGGCAACTGGGTGCGCGTGAGCGACGGTTCGGGGCGCGAAGGATGGATTCCCTTGTTCCATCTCGCGCGGCGTATGGAGCCGGCGCACTAGGCCGACGACTTTTTTCCCTTCCTGCCTGCGACCGCGCATACGACCCGGTCGCGTCCGGCGCGCTTAGCTCGATACAGGGCCTCGTCGGAACGCCCGATCACCGCATCGCTCGTGTCGCCGTGTCCGGGATATTCCGCCACCCCGATGGACGCCGTGACGTGACCCCCGGTGAAGGACTCGGTGCGCATTCGTTCGCAAATTCGCTGCGCAACCTTGACCGCCTCGCTCTCGCCCGTGCCCGAGAGCATCACCAGAAACTCCTCCCCTCCGTAGCGGGCCGCACAGTCATAGGCGCGAATGGTTTCGCCGAGCACGGTACCGAATCGCACGAGCACCTCGTCCCCCGCCTGATGCCCGTGCGTGTCGTTGAATTTCTTGAAGTGATCGACGTCGACCATCAAGACCGAAAAATGCCCTCCGGTGCGTTTCGCCCGCGCCAGCTCCGTCCGGAGCGCGTCCATCATGTGCCGGCGATTGCTGAGCCCGGTCAGACTGTCGGTGTTGGAGAGCCGCTCCAGCTGGTCTCGGTGGTCGCGCAGGCTTCCGACCATGGTGTTGAACACCGATGTCAGGTAGCCCACCTCTCCTCTGCCCCCCGAAGGCAGATCAACCGTCAGATCTCCCGCCGATACCTTGCCTGCCGCAGCAATGAGGCGGTCCAAGGGCCGCACGATCAGTACCGCCATACGGTAGGCGATGAGCCCGACGATCACCAGCAGGCCGCTTACGACCAACAGCGTCGTGTTCCTGAGCCGCGTCACCTGGGCATAGGCGTCCGCAACGGGCATCTCGGCTATCGCGATCCATGACGTACGCGAAAGACTGTGGCCGCTGCCGACGGAATCCTTCCCGTCGATTCCCCGGTAGGTCAGAATTGATCCTTCGCCAGCGATCACGCGACTCGCATCGCGGGGATCGAGCTCCCGCCGCTCCGCGTGGCCGACCCCGCCGCCCGAATCGGCGATCAATTGCCCGCGCGCCGTCGTCAGATACACACGCCCCGACGACTGAGAGCGGAGCGCGTGAAGCACCTTGCTCAGGCCGATGAAATTCGTTCTAGCGAGCAGCGCAGCAAGGGGCCGGCCACCGGCACGCTCGACCGGCACGCCGATGACCACAAGCCGCCGATTCGCCTTCTTGTCCCAATAGGGATCGCTCACCAGGCCGCGCGAGACGTCGAGCGCTTTCGCCCAACCGTCGGCGAGTTTCATCGGATGCGCGTTTTGCATACTGCTGGCGATCAGACGGCCCGCAGGATCGACCAGCTGGAGCTCTTCGTAATCGCCGAATCGGGCGCCCACCGAGTTGAGGAAATCCGCGAGGCGCCCCGACCTCGTGTGGCGGCCCAGATTCTCGGAAATCACATATGAGCTCGCGAACACGCGCAATTCGTATATGCGCTCCCTCAGCCAGGCGTCGGTCTCACGTCCAGCCTGGGCGCTGGCCGTGACCAACTCCTGGGTCACCTTGTCGGTTAACGCCCGCCGATTCTGCACGTACGAGATCACCGCCGTGACGAGCGCGGGAATCAGCGCGGCCAGAACTGCGAAGCCGAGTATCTGGCCCCGGATGCTGGTCAATCGCAGACGCGACACGGCTCGCTTAATCACGCAGAGCGAACTCCATACGAAGACACCTGCCCGTTAGACGCCGCACGCCGGGGCGCGCAAGGCCCTGCATCCCCGACCCTGTGCGGTTAATGTATCAGCATCATGGCTGCGCGGAACTCGCCGTGACAAAACCTTGCGGCGGTACCCGCCAGCGGAGGGGCACAGGTTCCCGTTTGATCTGTGTCAAATGCCTCACTGTGCCCGGGAGCAGCATGCGTGGTACGAGGAGGTAAACACTCGAATGGGTCATCGATCACATATCGGCACAGATGGCGCACGAATTCCCAGAGGGCTCGATCTCCTGCGCGACCCGCTGCTCAACAAGGGCACCGCGTTCACAGACGCCGAGCGCGATGCGCTGGGCCTGCGCGGATTGCTGCCGCCCGCCGTGATCACGCCCGATCAGCAGATGGCGCGAGTGCTCGACAACCTGCGCGCCCAGCCTACGGATCTCGACAAGTTCATCAATCTCAATGCGCTGCACGACCGAAACGAGGCCCTGTTCTTCCGGGTGGTAATGGACCACCCTGACGAAATAATGCCGCTCATCTACACGCCCACCGTGGGGCTGGCGTGCCAGCGCTTCGCACACATCTTCCAGCGGCCGCGAGGAATATGGATTTCGGCCGCCGACCGCGGCCGTGTCGCAATGCTTCTGCGCAACTGGTTCACTCGAGACGTGAAGATGATTGTGGTTACCGACGGCGAACGAATCCTTGGGCTCGGAGACCTGGGGGCCAACGGAATGGGCATCCCTGTCGGCAAACTCTCTTTGTACACGGCGTGCGCCGGAATTCATCCCGCTACCACGCTTCCGGTAGTGCTCGACGTCGGTACCAACAACGCGGCCTTCCTCCAGGACCCGCTTTACATCGGGCTCAAGCAGCCGCGGCTGCGCGGCGCCGAGTACGACGCGCTGGTCGATGAGTTCTTTACGGCGGCGCACGAGACATTTCCCGGCGTAGTCATCCAGTTCGAGGATTTCGCCAACCTGAACGCGTTCCGCCTGCTGAACAAATATCGCGACCGGGTGTGCTGCTTCAACGACGACATTCAGGGCACGGCAAGCGTCGCCCTGGCGGGGCTTTACTCCGCGTTACGCGTGACCGGCAGCAGCCTCGAGGCGCAGCGCCTGCTCTTCCTCGGCGCGGGCGAGGCAGCGACCGGCATTTGCGACCTCGTCGTGGCGGCGATGATCGGCGAGGGCCTGAGCGAAGCCGAAGCCCGCAAACGCTGTTGGCTGGTCGATTCCAGGGGATTGGTCGTCAAGTCGCGCGCCGATCTGGGCGAGCACAAGCAGGCCTACGCGCACGAACACCCGCAGATGCCGGATTTCCTGTCTGCGCTGAAGGCGATCAAGCCCAGCGCGATCATAGGGGTGGCCGCAGTCGGCAAAACGTTTACGCGCGAGGTGCTGGAGGAAATGGCGCGCCTGAACGAGCGGCCGATCGTGTTCGCGCTGTCCAACCCGACCTCACAGGCCGAATGTACCGCCCAGGAAGCCTATCTCTGGACCGCGGGACGGGCATTGTTCGCCTGCGGCAGTCCGTTCGACCCGGTCGCCGTCGAAGGCCGAACCCACGTGCCGCGCCAAGGCAACAACTCCTACATTTTCCCGGGCGTCGGACTGGGACTCATCGCCTGCGCTGCGCGCCGCGCAACCGACGAGATGTTCCTCGCCGCGGCACGCGAGCTGGCCGGCCTCGTTACACCGAGTGATCTAGAGCAGGGCAGCTTGTATCCGCCGCTGGCGCGGGTACGCGAAATTTCGGCGCATATCGCAGCGGCAGTCGCGCAGGTGGCGTTCGCCCGGGGTCTCGCCGGCGTGCCACGGCCGGAGGACCTGCTCGGGTTCGTGAAATCCACGATGTACGAGCCGAGCTACCGCAGCTACATCTAGACATACCGCATCCTGGCGCACCGCAAATGCGCTGACAGGGAGCGTCAGCTCTCGATTTTGTTATCCTCGGGGGGAAGGGCCCAGACCCACGCGCGGGCGGCTATCGTCGCGCGGGGCGCAAGTGCGGCGGCCCAGGCCGTGTGCTGGCCTTCGTGTTTCTTTTTCGACGAAAGGTACGCCATGACGCGCCCTGCGGGCGGCGAACTGTCCGATTGGTCACTTGAGTCCGAAACCGCCGAGCGACTGCGGGCTCTGGTACGCCGCCGCAAGCTGGGGCGGGTGTGGCCGAGCGAACACTCGCCGAGCCGGTTGATCGCGCTGGCAGTTCTGGTCGGCATCGCGGGCGGCCTCGGTGCGGTCCTGTTCCGGGACCTGATCGCCCTGGTTCACAACGTGACGTTTCTCGGCGAGTGGTCGCTCACATATGATGCCAACCTGCACACGGCCGCGTCGCCCTGGGGTGCGTGGATTATCGGAGTACCTGTGATCGGCGCGTTGGTGGTGGCGTTCATTGTCAAGAATTTCGCGCCCGAGGCGAAAGGTCACGGTGTGCCGGAAGTCGTGGACGCGATCTATTACAGCGGCGGCGTCATCCGGCCGGTTGTAACACTGATCAAGGCGCTCGCCTCCGGGATCTCGATCGGCACCGGCGGCTCGGTTGGCCGAGAAGGGCCGATCATCCAGATCGCCGCCGCGTTTGGTTCGACCGTCGCCCGCCTCACGCGACTCCCCGAGTGGCAACGGATCACTCTTGTGGCGTGCGGCGGGGCCGCCGGCATCGCCGCGACGTTCAACACCCCGATCGGCGGATTGCTGTTCGCGATCGAAATCATCCTGCCAGAGATTAGCGCGCGCACCGTGATCCCGGTGGCGCTCTCCGCGGGTGCCTCCACCATCGTCGGCCGCGCATTTTTCGGTGACTATCCGGCGTTCGACATCCCCGCGCTTACCCTGCCGGAGTCCTACCACCTGTCGATCGGTCCGATGGCCGCCTACGTAGCGCTCGGCGGCCTGTTCGGCATCCTGTCCTTCGTCTACATCCGTTCCATCTACGCGTTTGAGGACAAATTCGAAGCCCTGCCCGGCGGCTACTACGTCCAGCACGTTCTCGGCATGGCGATGGTAGGGGTGATGTTCTACCTGTGCCAGCGCTACCTCGGGCACTACTACGTCGCGGGCATCGGTTACGCCACGGTCCAGGACACGCTCACCCACGTGCTCACCGCCGCCGAGATCCTGCTCTTGTTGTGCTTTCTCAAGCTGCTCGCAACCTGTCTTACCCTCGGCTCGGGTGGATCGGGCGGTATCTTCTCGCCGTCGCTTTTCATGGGCGCGACCTTCGGCGCCGCATTCGCGCTGCTCGTCAACGCGTACGTGCCTGGGCTGCACCTCGATGTCGCCGGAACCGCGGTGATCGGCATGGCGTCGCTCGTGGGTGCGGCCACCGGGGCGGTGGTGACTGCCATCGTCATGATTTTCGAGATGACACGCGACTACAACGTCATCGTGCCGCTGATGATCACCGTTTCGGTCGCTTACGGTGCAAGGCGGCTGCTCATGACCGACAGCATCTACACGATGAAGCTGACGCGGCGGGGCCACCTCATTCCCGACGCATTCCACACCAACCTGTACATGCTGCGCTCGGTGGCCGATTTCATCCGCACGCCGATGCAACTCTGCGACGCCGACCTGCCGGTGGCCACGATGTTCGAGGGCCTGCAGCGGCAGACTTTCGTGCCGCACGTACTGGTCACGCGCGACGGGAAGGTAGTCGGCGTGCTCTCGTCGCGCCGTATCGTGCACATGCTCAGGCGCGGCAACCGCACGGGCACGGTCGGCGAGCATGCGCGGCCCACCTACGCGGTAGTGAATTCGCAGGACCTGATTTTCGACGTCCTGGCGCGACTGCGAGAAAGCGGCGGCGACATCGCCCTGCTCACGCGAGAAGGCAAGCTGGAAGGTGTCGACGATGTCACCGGAATCGTGACCTGGAACGACATCCTCCTGCACGGAAACATCCCGCTGCCGTTGCGCCGGCGCCGGCGCCCGGAGACCCAGCGAAGCGCCTAACGTAGATTCCGGGCGGCGCGCGTTTGACCTGGGTCAAGCAGGTCGCTCTGCATGCCGCAGAATGTCCACCATGGACAACGGCGAACGCATAGCAGCAGTCACCTACGCCGTACGCGCGCACGTGGTGCTGAAGTACTTCGGCCAGCTCGCGTTGCTGCAAGCGGCGCTGTCATGCGCGCCTCTCGTCGCGTCCCTGTATTTCGGCGAGTATCGGCTGACACTTGGCTACCTCGCGGTGGGCGCGCTGCTCGGCGCAGTGGGCGTGCCGCTCGCGCGCCTGCCGCAGCCCCCCCGCGTGCTGACCAATGAAGCGCTGGTGATTACGGCGCTTGCATTCGTCACTGCGCCGCTGGTCATGACCATTCCGTTCACCGACGCGGGACTGCCCTTTGGCGACGCGCTCTTCGAGACGGTCTCGGCCATCACGACCACGGGCTTGTCGACGCTGGCTTCCGTGGAGCATCTGCCGCGCACGCTGTTGTTCGCGCGCGCATGGATGCAATGGTATGGCGGGCTGGGCTTCGTCGTGCTGTCGCTCGCGCTTCTCGCGGGCCAAGGAGGAATCACGCGGCGATTCATCGATCCCGAAACGGCAGGCCAAGAGCTTGCAACCACGGTGCTCGCACACGCGCGGCGCATGCTCGCCGTGTACCTCGTTCTCACTGTCGCAGGGATTGCCGCGGTGTCAGTCGCGGGCGCGCCCACCGCCGCAGGCATCGAGCACGTCCTGTCCGCGGTGTCGACCGGGGGGTTTTCGACCTCCGACACAAGTCTGGCGGGATTCGCGTCCGGCAAAGTCTCCGCAGTCATAACTGCGCTTTCGATATGTGGCGCGATCGGGTTGCCGCTCTATTACCGTGCGTGGCGCGCCGGCCCGCGCGCCCTGTGGCGCAATTCGGAATTGCGCGCACTCGCGTTTGCCTTGGCGCTTGTCGTCGCTGCATTGACAATGCTCATGGTTTTCAGCGACGGCATGTCCTGGCCACAGGCGTTGCGGCGCGCCGCGGTTCTCGGGGTCTCGGCGCAGACTACGACCGGCTTCAGTGATTCGCCGCTGGCCGCGTTGGGGCACGCGACGCTGCTCGCGATTATCGTTGCCATGGTGATAGGCGGCTGCGTGGGGTCTACTGCGGGCGGGGTCAAACTGCTACGGGTGCTGATCCTGATCAAGGTGGCACGCGTGGCGCTGCGGCGTACCGGTGCTACGAGCCACGCTGTCATGGCACCGATGCTCGACGGCAAGCGGATCGAGGATGCCGATCTTGTGCGCGCGCTGCTTCTGATGGCGCTGTATTGCGGTGTTGTGCTGCTGTCTTGGTTCGCCTTCCTGGCGCACGGTCATGCCCCGATGGAGTCATTGTTCGAGGTGGTCTCGGCAACGTCCACGGTCGGGCTATCCACGGGCCTCAGCGGCCCGCAGCTAGAACCGATGCTCAAGGCAGTGCTCGAACTTGATATGCTGCTCGGGCGACTAGAGGTCATGGCGCTGCTAGTGGTGCTGTATCCGGGAACCTGGATCGGGAAAAGGGACCAATCCTTATGAGGGCGGTGTTCATCGGCGCCGGCTCGCTGGCGGTAGTGACGGCGAAACTGATCCGCGAGCGCGGCGAGGAGGTGGTGATTATCGAGCAGGACAAGGAGCGCATCGATGCGCTCACGGAAGAGCTCGATTGCGGCTTCCTGCACGGTGACGGCAGCAAGCCGGCAATGCTCAGGGAGGCTGACCCCGAGCACACCGATGTGCTGTTTGCCCTCACGGGCAACGATCAGGCGAACATCCTTGCCAGCCTGGTCGGGCGCTCGCTAGGCTTCAAGCGCGTGGTGACGAAGATCGAAGACTATGAGTTCGAGCATATCTGCAAAGAGCTCGGGCTCGAGGACGTCATCGTGCCCACACGCACCGTCGGGCGCTATCTCGCCGAGCGGTTCGCAACCCGCAAAGAATGATGCCGTGCGTTGTGGCGGGCATGGTACGTGTGAGGCAAAATATGCACTCTCAGCGCGCGTGCGCGCGACAGGAAAAGACGACATGAGCTACGAGTTCGATCAATTCATCTCGGACGTGCGCGCGGCTCTGCGGCGCGGAAGCGGGGCCGCGGAACTGGAGGACGTGCGCCAGCGGCTTGCCAAGCTGCTTGGTAACGACGCCTTCGTCAAACGGACCTGCGGCGCCGGCGCCGCAGGCGGCCTTCATCGCCTTCATGTCGATGACGAGCTCGGCTTCGAGGTGCTCGCACACGTCAACGAGAAGGCGCGCAAGTCGCCGCCACACGATCACGGCGAGTCGTGGGCGATCTACGGCCAGGCGGTCGGCTACACCGATATGACCGAATACCGCCGCGTCGACGACGGCAGCGATCCGGAGCAGGCGAAGCTGGAGCAGACGCGGCGCTACCGGCTCAACCCCGGCGAGGTCGGGGTGTTCGCAGGCAGTGCGATACATGCAATCGACTATCCGGACCAGTCGCGCTTCATCCGGGTGACCGGGACGAATCTCGACGCGATCGATCGCGTCGCCTACGACGAGCAGTCCAGCCGCATCAAGCGAATGGGCGCGCAGCAGGCCACTTGATGAGCGGCGCTTTCGGCATCCTTTCCTACGGCGCCTACATTCCGCGGCGTCGTCTGCAGCGCAAGGTCATCGCGGCGGCAAACGGATGGTTCAACCCTGGGCTGCGCGGGCTCGCCAAGGGCGAGCGCGCCATGGCCAACTGGGACGAGGACGCCGTCACGATGGCGGTCGAGGCGGCGCGAGACTGCCTGAGCGGCGTGCGCTCCGTCGCGATCGGGCAGCTGATGCTCGCCTCTACGACCCACCCCTACGACGACCGGCAGAATGCTGGGATCGTCGCGACCGCGCTGCATTTGGGTTCGGCCTTGCGAGTGCTCGATGCCGCCGGCAGCCTGCGCGCGGGCACCTCCGCGCTGGCCACGGCGCTGGCGGCGGGTGGCAACGCGCTGGTGGCCGCGGGCGAACATCGTCTGGCCAAGGCCGCGAGCCCGCAGGAGATGCATTACGGCGACGGGGCCGCAGCGCTGCTGGTGGGACGCGGCGAGCCGATCGCGTGCCTGGTGGCGGCGCACAGCGAAACCGTTGACTTCGTGCACCAGTATCGCGGTCACGACCGCGCGCACGACTACACGTGGGAAGAGCGCTGGATCCGCGATGAGGGCTACATGAAAATCGTGCCCGCCGCGCTTGCCGCGCTGTTCGAGGCCTCGGGCACCGCAGCATCGTCGGTGACGCACTTCTGCATGCCGTGCACGCTGCCGCGGGTGGCGGCCGGGCTCGCGAAGCGCGTCGGTTTGCCCGAGACCGCTCTGCGCGACAATCTTGCTGCGGTATGTGGCGATACCGGTGCGGCGCATCCGCTGCTGATGCTGGCGCACGCGCTGGAGGACGCCAAGCCCGGCGACCGCATTCTGTTGGCGGCGTTCGGCCAGGGCTGTGACGCGCTGCTGTTCGAGGTCACCGACGCGATCGGCAAGCTGCCGCCGCGGGCGGGCGTGAAGGGCGCGCTCGCGCGCCGCAAGGAAGAGACGAACTACGAGCGCTTCCTCGCCTTCAACAACCACATCGCGCTCGAGCGCGGCATGCGCGCGGAAACCGACCATGGCACGCCGCTGTCTACTCTGTACCGCAACCGGGACATGATCACGGGGCTGGTCGGTGGGCGCTGCCGCAATTGCGGCACAGTTCAATTCCCGCGCGGACGATACTGCGTGAACCCGAAGTGCAACGCCCTCGACTCGCAGGACGATCAGCCGTTCTCTGATGTGGGCGCGAAGGTGATGTCCTATACAGCTGACGTGCTGACTTACAGTGCCGACCCGCCCGCGTACTACGGCATGATCCAGTTCGACGGCGGCGGGCGCATGATGGCCGACTTCGCCGACGTCGACGATGGCAGGGTCCAGGTCGGCATGCCGATGCGGATGATGTTTCGCATCAAGGAAAACGACGCCGCGCGCGGCTTCGTGCGCTACTTCTGGAAGGCTGCGCCGGCGTCCAACTGACAGGAGGTCCGATATGGCAAGCGGAATCCGCGACAAGGTAGCGATCCTCGGCATGGGCTGCTCGAAGTTCGGCGAGCGCTGGGACCGCAACGCCGAAGACCTGATGGTCGAAGCGTTCGAGGAGGGACTCAAGGACGCCGGCATCGAGCGCGGGCAGATTGAGGCGGCGTGGTTCGGCACCGCAATCGAGGAGCAGCACGTGGGCAAATCGGGGATCCCGCTGGCGATGACCCTGCGCCTGCCCTATATCCCCGTCACACGGGTCGAAAATTACTGCGCCACCGGGACCGAAGCGTTTCGTGGCGCGGTCTACGCGGTCGCTTCAGGCGCGGTAGATATCGCGCTCGCGCTCGGCGTCGAGAAGCTCAAGGACACCGGCTACGGCGGCCTGCCGCAGCGCGGCCGCGGCGGGCTGAACAATTTCTTCTGGGCCAACATCTCGGCCCCCGGCTCGTTTGCGCAGCTGGCGGCGGCCTACCGTGCCAAGCATCGGGTCGACGCCAAGGACCTGAAGCGCGCGATGGCGCACATTTCAGTCAAGAGCCACGACAACGGCGCCAAGAATCCCAAGGCCCACCTCAGGAACCGGATCAGCGAGGACGACGTGATGAACGCGCCGATGATCGCCGATCCGCTCGGGCTGTACGACTGCTGCGGCGTCTCGGACGGCTCGGCTTGCGCGATCGTCACCACCCCCGAGATCGCACGCAGCCTGGGCAAGAAGGACCTCGTCGCGGTCAAGGCACTCCAGCTCGCGGTTTCCAACGGGCAGGAGGTCCAGTTCGGCGACTGGGACGGCTCGTATTTCGCCACCACGCGGGTCGCCGCCAGGCGGGCCTACCGCGAAGCAGGGATCGATGATCCCAGGAAGCGCATCTCGATGTTCGACGTTCACGACTGCTTCTCGATCACCGAGCTGGTGACCATGGAGGACCTGGGCATCTCCGCCGAAGGCAAGGCGATCAACGACGTCCTGGATGGCTTTTACGACGCCTCCGGAAAGGTTCCGTGCCAGATCGACGGCGGCCTGAAGTGCTTCGGACATCCGATTGGCGCTTCGGGCCTGCGCATGCTGTACGAAATGTACCTGCAGCTTTCGGGACGCGCCGGCGAGCGCCAGCGCCCCGATCCGGTGCTCGGCATGACGCACAACCTGGGCGGATTCCCGAGCCAGAACGTCTCCTCGGTTACCATCGTCGGCAGCTACGGCGCCTGACGCGCTGCCGAAGCAGGCGAGCGGCGGATCGAAGCCAGGGAGGAGGGCTAGCTTCGATCCGCGCGCTCGCCGCCGCGGTTCTTGGGATGGTTGACGGCGTAGGCCCACACCACGTAGCGCTGCGGGCCGCCGGCGCGCAGGGCGTCGAACGGAAAGCAGGTCACCAGCGTCAGACGCGTAGGGCCTTCCTGCTTGGCAATCCAGACGTCGCGGCGATCGAGCACCTGCGTGTAGCGCACGACATACCGCAACCGGCTACCGTCGCGAGCTTCGACGACGATCTCGGCGCCGACGGGAAGATCGCGCAGGAACGCGAGGTGAGTGTCGCGGTGGCCGCTGATTACGCTGTTGCCTCGCTTTCCGGGCAGTGCCGTGCCGCGCAAGTGCCCCGGCCCGAATGCCAAGGCGGCGCCGTCGGCACCCTCCAGCACGTAGCGCTCGATGCCGAGCGACGGCACCGACATGCGCGCGACCGGCCAGGTATCGGCCCAGGGCCACGGCTTAGCGTGCGCCTCGCCCGCGAGGGTGTACCGCCAGGCCTTGGCGATCAGCACCTGCGCGAGCCAGGCCTTGGCCTGAATCCACGCCCCGTGCGCGAACTGCCATCCGCCAAGTGCAAACAGGCCCGCGACGAGGAGGTGCCTCAGGCGCCTCAGACCTGCCCGCGGCGGGCGCTGCGGGGCCTCGCTCCGCGCGCCGGGCCAGGCGCATTCGACGCCCACGCAAAGTGTGTGCTCGCGTTTCACGCGAACCGCCTGTGCCAGCGCAGCATTGCCGCGGCGAGCAGCAGGGACAGCACGCCTGTCAGCAGCGCGAAGCGGCTGTCCGTGCCGGTCTGGGGTAGCGTCCCGAACACCTTGTCGTACTCCGACCCGGCAGGCAGATTGGTCGGCATCGCTGCGGAGTCGAGAGGGGCGCCGGCGGGGCGCGACGGCGTACGCTCGACCGCCACGAAGCTGGTGTAGCGCGTCACGAGGCGATGCGCCGTGCCGAGCGCGACGACCTGTGCGCGAATGGTATCTGCCGACACTCCTTCACGGACCGAGTCCATGAGTGAGGCGACCTTGGCGCGCGCCCAAAGCGAACCCAAGCCGGCGCCGTGCTGGCCGGCTGCAAGCGGCACGCGGGCCTGCCAGATGTGGCCGCCGCGCACTCCGCTGACTCGCAATTCGCCCTCGAGGCGCTCGAGCGACGCGCTGACCACCAGCGGCTCGCCCGCATACAGGTCGGGAATGCGGGCCGGCCAGGCCTCTGCGTGAGATCCCTCAGGCCAGCGTAGCGAGATGTTTTTCAGCACTGGCGCTTCTAGCCTGGCGAACAGCGCCCCCATTTTCTCGCCAACCTCGTCGATACGTCCGATGTAGGTGAACGTTCCGCGGCCCAGCTCGGCCGCCTTGCGCATGAAATGGCCGTTCGGAGCTGAGCCGATGCCGACGGTGAACAGCCGCGAGTCGCCGAGCCGGGCCCGGATCAGACGGAACAGCTGCTCCTCATTGCCGACTGCTCCGTCGGTGAGGAAGACCACCTGCCTGACGGTGTTACCGGTGTCGCCGCCGCGCAGCGCAAGATGCAGCGCCGAGGCCATCTCGGTGCCGCCCCTCGCTTCCAGACCGCGCACCCGGGAAATCGCGCGGCTGACCTGATCCGGCGTCGCCTCGCGCGAGTCGGGAAACAGCGCGTGCGCGTAGGAATTGAACTCGATCACGTTGAAACGGTCTTGGGGCACGAGCCGCTCCAGCGCGAGCGCAAGCGCTTCGCGTGCCTGGCGGATCGAGGTTCCTGCCATCGAGCCCGAGGTATCGAGCACGAAGACTACTTCCCGCGGCAGCCGCTTCCTGTCCGTCGCGGCGGTTGGCATCAGCATCAGCAGCGCGTAGTAGCGGCCGTCCTTCCTTTCGGTGAACCAGGCGAGCTGCAGGGCGGCCTCCGGGCGTGGCGCCCAGCGCAGCACGAAATCTCGGTTGGCCGGCGTGCTGCCCTCGGCGAGGGTAATTTCGCGCCGCGTCTCCCCGAGCGCCTTCACGTCGACCCGGTGATAGGGGCTCGAAACTTCGGCCAGCGGCACGCCCGCGTCGAGCTCGACTCGAATCGACACCGGATTGATCGGCGCGCGGCCTTCTTCGGGCCGCAGGACCACGGTCCTGATGCGCGCCGCGTCGGCGACGCCGTGCGGGATGTAGCGCGGCCCGACCACCATGGGAAAGCGCAGCGAGAAGCGCCCGTCACGGTAGCGCAGCGTTTCCTGGTACTCGAGTTCGACCACGACCGACTCGTGCGGCCCGATGTTCGCCACGCTGGCAGCGAAGATGTTCGGCCGCTCCTGGTCGAGCAGCGCTGAGCGCTTGCCTTGCGCGCTGGCCGCGGCGTAGGCGCGGCGGGCCGCGGCCCGCTCCTTGATCTCGCCCTCGATCGTGCGCTCGCCGACGCGCAGGCGCAGGCGGTCGACCGCCGCGTTGTCGGGCAAGGGGAAGACATAGACTCCCTCGTACCAGCCGGTGCCGGGGTTGCGGAAGGTCTGCACCACCCGGGCGCGCGCCACCATGCCCGAGACCCGGAACGTCACCGCGGTCGAGAGTAAAGGCGCGCTAAGGGGCACGCCCGCTGCGCGTGGGCGCAGCAGCAGCGTGCCCTGTTGGGGGGCTTCCGCCGCTTCCGCCTGGTTGGCGAAAAGCAGCGCAACGCTGGCGAGCACGAAGGCGGTGGCGACGCCCAACGCCGCCGCGAGAAATACGTAGCCGATCAGGTCGAGGGCGATTCTTCCAGCCAGGCTCCTTTCTTCCAGGTTCTTCACGGCGCCTCCGTCGGTGGTTGATCCGCGGGATGTTGGAGGCCGATTACAGGCCCCGCGTGAGGCGGCGGCGCGGCGCGGTGCTGGCGAGCTAATGAGCAATAGTGGCAGACCTGTGGCAACGACCTCCGGGAGGGCTCCGATCGGCTATATTCGTCACCATGTCACGCCGCATTGCGATCGTAGAGGACGATCCGGCCATTCGCGCGAACTACGCCGACGCGTTGCGCAAGCATGGCTTCGAAATCTTCGCCTACTGCAGCCGGCCGGAAGCGCTCGCTGCGATGAAAGCGAGGCTCCCCGATCTGGCCGTCATCGATATCGGCCTCGGCGCCGACGTCGACGGCGGGTTCGAGCTGTGCCGCGAACTGCGCGCGCTGTCGGCCGCGCTGCCGATCATCTTTCTTACCGCGCGCGACAGCGACTTCGACGTGGTGTCCGGCCTGCGCCTGGGGGCCGACGACTATCTCACCAAAGACATCAGCCTGCCGCACCTGATCGCGCGCATCGCCGCCTTGTTCCGCCGCGCCGAGCTTGCGCGCGAACCGCTATCGAGCGAGGAAACGCTCGAGCGCGGCGCGCTCGTGCTCGACCTGAAGCGCTTCAGCGTGTCGTGGAACGGCAAGGCGGTGCCGCTTACACTGACCGAATTCTGGATGGTGCACGCGCTGGCCAAGTTCCCGGGCCACGTGAAGAGCCGTGAGCAGCTGATGCGCGAGGCGCAGCTGGTGGTCGACGACAGCACCGTCACCTCGCACATCAAGCGCATCCGACGCAAGTTCCTCGCCGTGGATCCGGCGTTCGACCAGGTCGACACCGCGTACGGCATGGGCTACCGCTGGAAGGCGTAGGGTCGCGATGCGCGTGAGGATCAGCCTGCGAGCCAAGCTCGCGCTGGTTTCCCTCGTGCTGCTCGCGTTGCCGCTCGCAGGCGCGCTCTACGTCAATGAGATGGAGCGCTATCTGCTACAGGGCGAGGAGCGCGCGCTGCTCGCCACCGCGCGCGCGGTGGCGACCGCCTTGCACGACCGACCCCAGCTCCTGGCGGCGGTGCCGGAACGCGACGACGACGCGCTGCGCCGGGAAGCGGAGCAGGAACTGCGCCGGCTTGCCCGCAGCGAAGGCCAGCCGGTGGCGCCGTCGCCGAGCGTCGCGCTCGCACGCGAGGCGGCGGTCGACGCCGGGCCGGCCCAGCAGGAAATCGCCGCCATCTTGCGCGGCGTGCAGCACTCGAGTTCCCGCATCTGGGTCGTCAACAGCCGCTACCAGGTGCTCGCGCTGGCCGGCCACCTGCGGCAACCGGTGCCGCCGGAGAACGTCGGCCCCCTGCGGGAGCTGTGGCGGCGCGCGATCGGTTGGCTGATCCAGCGCCCGACCGAAGACTTCGCCGAGGCCCTGCCGGACGATGTCCTCGCGACGGGACGCGACATCACTTCCGCCCTGCAGGGAACGCCTGGAACGCGCATGCGCCGCACGCCCGACGGCCGCGCGGTGGTGCTGTCGGCGGCCTATCCGATCTGGAACGGCGACGAGGTGGCGGGCGCAGTGGTAGTGGAAGAGACGACCAACCCGATCGTATCGCTGCGAAGCGCCGCGCTCGAGCGCCTGCTGCTGCTGACCCTCGCTACGTTCGCCGGCGCCGGGGCAATTCTGATCGCGTACGCGACGCGCCTGTCGCACCGCATCCGCAGGCTGCGCGACGAAGCCGAATCGGCGATCGATGCGGGCGGACGCATCGCCCGGCTCAGCGCCGGCTCAGGCGCAGGCGACGAAATTGGCGATCTGTCCCGCAGCTTTTCCGCGATGCTGGCGCGACTGGCGCAGCATCATGCCTACCTCGAGAGCATGGCCGACCGGCTTTCGCACGAGCTGCGAACGCCGATCGCGGTCGTGCGCTCGTCGCTGGAGAATCTCGGCCTCGCGCCGTCACAGGAGGAATCGCGGCTGTACATCGCGCGGGCCGAGGAGGGTCTTGCGCGGCTCAACACGATCCTTCAGCGCATGACCGAGGCCTCGCGCCTCGAACAGAGCCTGCGCACCGCGGAGCGCGAGCGCTACGACCTCGTTCCCGTCGTGAGAGGCTGCGTCGAAGGCTACCGGCTCGCGTATCCGACCATGAAGATTGCGCTCGCCCTGCCCGGGCGGCGCGTCGAGATCGAGGGCTCACCCGATCTGGCCGCGCAGTTGCTCGACAAGCTGGTGGAGAACGCGGTGGATTTCTGCCACGCCGGAGAGCCGATCCGGGTCAAGCTCGAGGAGCAGGCCGGGACCGCGGTACTCAGCGTCGAAAACCAGGGGCCGCCGCTGCCCGAGGACATGCCAGGGCGGCTGTTCGAGTCGATGGTCTCGGTGCGCGGCGAGCGGCGCCCGGGTGCGCCGCACCTGGGGCTGGGCTTGTACGTCGCGCGCCTGATCGTCGAGTTTCACGGCGGCACGATCGACGCCGTGAACCTGCCTACGGGCAACGGAGTCGAAGTCAGGGCCCGCTTCCCGATCGCTTGGCGCTAAAATCCACAGTTCCCATTTTTCGCAAACTTCATTGCAAGACTACGATCTGCTGGTCGTTGGCGGCGGCATCAACGGCGCCGGCGTCGCGCGCGATGCCGCCGGGCGCGGGCTCTCGGTGCTGCTGGCTGAAAAGGGCGACTTGGCCTGCGCGACCTCCTCGTGGTCGTCGAAGCTGATCCACGGCGGACTGCGCTACCTCGAGTACTACGAGTTCCGTCTGGTCGCCGAGTCCCTCGCGGAGCGCGAAGTGCTGCTCAAGGTCGCGGGACACCTGGTGTCGCCGCTGCAGTTCGTCATGCCCCACGTGCCGGAGCTCAGGCCGCGGTGGATGATCCGCGCCGGTCTTTTCCTGTACGACCATCTGGGGCGCCGGACCACCCTGCCCGGCTCGCAGGCGGTGCGCCTCGACCGCACCGCCTACGGAGCGGGCCTGAAACCGGCCCTCAGGTACGGCTTCCTGTATTCGGACTGCCGGGTGGACGACGCCCGGCTGGTGCTCGTCAACGCCCTGGCAGCGCAAGCGCTCGGGGCCGAGGTCCGCACCCGCACCGAATGCGTTTCGGCCCGGCGCGAAGACGGCGTCTGGCGCGTGACGCTGTGCTCGGCCGAGGGCAGCGAGGCCCAGGTCGGCGCCCGCGCGATCGTCAACGCCTCGGGTCCCTGGGTAAAGCGTGTGCTGAACGACCGGCTCGGGCAACCCAGCCGCGACGACGTGCGGCTGGTGCGGGGCAGCCACCTGGTCCTGCCGCGGTTGTACGACGCGGAGCACGCCTATATCTTGCAGAACGATGACCGGCGCGTGGTGTTCATGATCCCCTTCGAGCAGCACTACACGCTGGTTGGCACCACCGACGTGCCGCACGAGGGCGAGCCGACGCACCCCGAGGCGAGTGCCGAGGAGGCCGAGTATCTGTGCCGCGCGGTCAACCGTTATCTCGCGCGCCCCGCCACGGCGGGGCAGGCCGTCTGGCGTTACGCAGGAGTGCGCCCGCTCTACGACGACGGCACCAGCGACCCCTCGGCGATCACCCGCGACTACACGTTGCGCGTAGACGACCTCGACGGCGCCGCGCCCGCGCTGTCGGTGTTCGGCGGCAAGATCACCACCTACCGTCGGCTCGCGGAGCATGTACTGGAGAAGCTGAAGCCGTACTTTTCGACCATGAAGAAACCCTGGACCGCCGCCGCGCCGCTGCCGGGCAGCGATTTCGGCGGCCGTTCCCACGCGCAGGCGCTCGCCGCGCTCGCCGCGCGCTACGCGGGGCTGCCGCAGGAAACCTTGCAGGGCGTACTGCGCAGGCACGGAACCCTCGCGCCCGAGGTGCTCGGCGAGGCGCGCTCGGCGTCCGACCTCGGCGAAGATTTCGGCGCCGGCCTGTGCGAACGCGAGCTGGTCTACCTGCAGCAGCGCGAATGGGCTCGGTCGGCCGAAGACGTGCTGTGGCGCCGGACCAAATGCGGGCTGCCGATGACCGAGGCACAGCGCACCCGCGTCGCCGAGCGTATTGGCCGATGATGCCGCTCGCCGAGCTGCCTGAACCGCAGCGCATCCGCGGCCTGTTGTTCGACATCGACGATACGCTCACTACCGACGGACGGCTCACGGCCGAAGCATATGGCGCGATGGAACGCCTCAAGTGCGCCGCCAAGCTTGTCGTCCCGATCACCGGGCGGCCCGCCGGATGGTGCGACCACATCGCGCGAATGTGGCCGGTCGACGCCGTGGTGGGCGAGAACGGCGCGTTCTATTTCTGGCACGATGCGGCTGCCGGCCGACTGCGCAAGCGCTATCTCGATGCGGACGACGAGCGCGCGCGCCATCGCGCGCGGTTCGAGGCCATCTGGCGCCGAATCCTGGCCGAGGTTCCGGGCTGCGCGCTGGCGTCGGACCAGGCCTACCGGGAGAACGACCTGGCGATCGACTACTGCGAGGACGTCGCGCCGCTTCCGCTCGAGGCGGCCGAACGCATTGCCGCGTTGATGCGGGAGGAGGGCCTGAACGCGAAGATCAGCTCGATCCACGTCAACGGCTGGTTCGGCCGCTACGACAAGCTGGCGACCACTCGCTTGCTGCTCGAGGAGCGCTTCGGGCTGCGGCTCGAGGCTGCCAACCGCGAGCTCGCGTTTCTCGGCGACTCGCCAAACGACGCGCCCATGTTCGCGTTTTTCGAAAACTCGGTCGGCGTGTCCAACGTGTCGCGTTTCGCCGGCCGCCTCGCGGCGGCGCCGAAGTACGTCACCAGCGAAGCGGCCGGGGCCGGCTTTGCCGAGGTCGTTTCTTTCCTGCTCGGGAGGCGCTGATGCATTGGTGGGGTGTCTATCTCACCATTGGCACCGCGGTCGGTTTCCTTGCCGGCCTGCTCGGCGTAGGCGGCGGAATGATCACCGTGCCGGTGCTGGTGTTCGTTTTCACTGCGAAAAGCTTTCCTTCCGAGCACCTGATGCACCTGTCGCTCGCGACGGCAATGGCGACGATCCCTTTTACGTCGGCCTCGAGCGTGCGCGCGCACCATGTGCGCGACGGCGTCGACTGGAGCGTGGTGGTCGGGATGCTGCCCGGGCTCGCGGCGGGGGCGCTGCTCGGCGCGCTGGTCGCCGGCGCTGTGCCTTCGCGGCCGCTAGCGATCTTTTTCGCCGTATTCATCACCTACGCGGCGCTCAACATGTTCCGCAAGGTTCAACCGAAGGCGACGCGCCAGCTGCCCGGCCGCCTCGGCCTAGGCGTCGTGGGCGGGGTGGTCAGCTTTCTGGCCAGCTTCGTGGCGGCGGGGGCGGCGTTCATGACGATTCCGTTCATGACCTGGTGCAACGTGCCGATGAAGCGGGCGATCGGCACCGCGGCGGCACTCGGCTTTCCGCTCGCGCTCGCGTCCACCTTAGGCTACGTCTACGCGGGCTGGCACGCCGCCGGTCTGCCGTCGGGCACGCTCGGCTTCGTTTATCTGCCGGCGCTGGTCCCGGTGGTGGTGGCCAGCATGCTGACCGCGCCGTTCGGCGCGCGCTTCTCGCACAGGCTGCCCGTGCGCAGGCTCAGGATGGCGTTCGGCGTGCTGTTGCTGGCGCTGGCGCTGCACATGCTCTCCGCTCTGTGGTAGTAAGGTGCCTCCTGAATCGCACCAAAGGACAGTTGCATGGCGGGCCCCCTATCGCATATTCACGTACTCGACCTCTCTCGCGTCCTGGCGGCGCCGTGGACCGGGCAGAACCTGGCCGATCTCGGCGCCGAGGTGATCAAGGTCGAGCGGCCGCTCAAAGGCGATGATTCGCGCGCTTTCGGCCCGCCCTGGCTGAAGGATGCCGCCGGCAAGGAGACCGGCGAGTCCGCCTACTTCGCCTGCGCCAACCGCGGCAAGAAGTCGATCACCGTCAATCTTGCTGCCCCCGAAGGCCAGCGCATTGTGCGCGAGCTGGCGGCGAAATGCGACGTCCTGCTGGAGAACTACAAGCCGGGTGACCTCGCGCGCTACGGCCTCGGCTACGACGATCTGAATAAGGTGAATCCCCGGCTGGTGTATTGCTCGGTCACCGGCTTCGGCCACACCGGCCCGTACCGGGACCGGCCAGGCTACGACTTCATGATCCAGGGCATGGGTGGTCTGATGAGCGTCACGGGCGAGCGCGACGACCTGCCCGGCGGCGGGCCGCAAAAGGCCGGCATCCCGATCGCGGACATTATGACCGGAATGTACGCCACGGTCGCCGTCTGCGCGGCACTCGCGCACCGGGCCGAAAGCGGGATCGGGCAGCACCTCGATCTGGCCCTGCTCGATTCGCTTGTGGCGGTGCTGGCAAACCAGGGCGCCAACTATCTCGCGACCGGGGTCTCGCCGCAGCGGCTCGGCAATGCGCACCCGAATATCGTGCCCTATCAGACCTTCAAGACGGCCGACGGCGACGTGATCCTCGCCTGCGGCAACGACAACCTGTTCCGCAAGTTCTGCGAAGTGGCGAAGTGCCAGCAGCTTGCCACCGACGAACGCTTCGCGACGAACCGCAAGCGGGTCGAGAACCGCACCGAGCTGACGGCGCTCCTGAACGACATATTTCGCGAGCGAACCACGCGCGAGTGGACGGAGGCCCTCGAGGCCGCAGGCGTGCCGAACGGCCCGATCAATACGCTCGAGCAGGTATTCCGCGAGCCCCAGGCGGTCGCGCGCGGCCTCAAGATCGAGATCCCGCACCCGCTTGCCGGCAAGGTGGCGCTGACACGAAGCCCGATGCGCTTTTCGGAAACTCCGGTCGAGCACAGCGTCCCGCCGCCCTTGCTCGGCCAGCACACCGACGAGATTCTGCGCGGAGTACTGGGGCGGAGTGAAGCCGAGGTCGCCAAGCTGCGGGCCGACGGCGCGGTCTGAGCCCCCGCCGCTAGGCGGCGGCGCCGCCGGAAAGCAGCGTTTCGATTTCCTGCGCGGAGAAGCCGAATTCGCCGAGCACCTCGCGCGTGTGCTCGCCGTAGCACGGCGCCGGACGGGCCACGCGGCCGGGCGTAGCCGAGAACTTGATCGGCAGGCCCAGCGCGCGGGTGCGGCCGGCGCGGGGGTGGTCGAGCTCGACCACCATCTCGCGCGCAAGCGTCTGAGGATCCGCGGCCATGTCGCCGATCGAATTGATCGGCCCGCAGGGAACGCCCTCGGCCTCAAGCAACGCGGTCCACTCCTTCACCGTCTTGTGCTCGAGCTTCGCATTCACGAGCGGCACCAGCGCTTCCAGGTTGTTCATGCGGTCGGCGTTGGTGAGAAAGTGTTCGTCGGTGAGCCACTCGGGCGCGCCGAGCACGCGGGCGAGGCGCTCCCAGTTCGGCTGGTTCGCGCCGCCGATGGTGAGCCAGCCGTCCTTGGCGCGGAACGCCTGGTAGGGTGCGGAAAGAATGTGCGCCGAGCCGCTCGGCCCGGGCGAGTGCCCAGTGGCGAAATAAATCGCCGATTGCCAGTAAGTCTGCTGGATTCCGGCCTCGAACAGCGACGTGTCGACCAGCTGGCCCTCGCCAGTTCTGAGCCGATGAACGTAGGCTGAGACGATGCCGAGCGCGCCCAGAATGCCGGCGTTGATGTCGCAGATCGGGCTGCCCGCCTTAACCGGTGCGCCCTCGGGCTCTCCCGTGATCGCCATCAGGCCGGACATTCCCTGCGCAATGAGGTCGAAGCCGCCCTTGTCCGCGTAGGGGCCGCTGCGGCCATAGCCGGAGATCGAGCAATAGATGAGCGCCGGATTGGTGCCTTTGAGCGCTTCGTAGCCAAGCCCAAGCTTCTCCATGGTTCCCTGGCGGTAGTTCTCGGTGACCACGTCGGACTGCGCGATCATTCGCTTGAGCGCTTCGCGCGCCGCAGGCAGCTTGAGGTTGAGGGCGATTCCGCGCTTGTTGCGGTTCATCGCCATGAACGCGGCAGATTCGCCTTTGATCTCGGGCCGGTTCATGCGGCGGGTATCGTCGCCGCCCGGGATG